>Ga0222715_10000928_pt1 | contig 28983 bp, 39 predicted proteins | sample C33_9DmetaG_FD_165056 | JGI IMG/M metagenome (GOLD analysis project Ga0222715, IMG submission 165056) | Estuarine water microbial communities from San Francisco Bay, California, United States - C33_9D | ecosystem: Environmental > Aquatic > Marine > Unclassified | place: USA: California...
TATACAGAAAGTTATCTCTCATTTTTTCATATATTATTAACCATCAAATGACCCCTCATTTACAGAATAGGGAAAGTAATCTTTTATGTAAACTCATTGGCGAAGAAAGATGTTTCTATAATGTATAGAATGGGTGTAGAAATTGTCACATATGCCAACAAGTCTCAGGGTATGTTTGAAGAACTCATCAATAATGAGTTTGGCGTACCGGTGACCGTATTAGGTTGGGGAACCAAATGGAATGGTTTTAACGATAAGTACAAGGGAATGTCCAAATATCTTGAAACTAAAGAGGATGAAGATATTGTAATCTTTCTCGACGGATTTGATACAAAAATTAATAAAAATCCACAAGATGTTGTAGAACTTTTTAAGGAGAGTGATTGCAAAGTTTTAGTTTCACGAGACTCTGAAATTTTTGGTAAAACACCCACACAAATAGTTTTTGGAAAGTGCGGTAAAACGTCAACTGCTAATTCCGGTCTTTATATGGGATATGTTAAATATTTGAAAATTGTCATAAATGAAGCGCTTACGCTAAAGTGTGAAGATGATCAAACAAATATTAATACAGTTTGTCAAAAGTCTGAGTTTGTAAAGGTTGATGAAGAGGAGAAGATTTTCAAAAACTTTGGACCCCTAGATAAGAAACATGAGACGGATGCCATATTTGTGTCATACCCGGGATTACCCGGGGTTCATAGATATTCTAGAGCTGTAGTTGAGTACACACAATTCTTGTATATATATGTATTGTGTCTACTTGTTTTGGGTCTAGCTTTCTTTCCACAGAGACAGAAAGTTTTGTTACCTACATTGGTTCTATTTACAAGTTTCTATGCTTTTGTGGCAGACAAATCATGCACTTTCCATTCTCGCTAAATCATCTATATCACCGTCTCGACTTTTACGTCTAACCGCAGTCAAAGCCCCTAACCACTTTGTCACAGCTCGTCTCGATGCGATTTGTGAGGATGTTTCGTCACATATAATAATACTGAGTCCATTACATACATCTGGTTTATTCTCTTTGTCCGGAAATTCTATATTGAAAGCCTCGATGGATATTGATGGTATATCCGGAGCTTCGTCTAAAAGTCTATCATACTCTTCACGACACTTTTTGACAAATTCAACAACGCATGTACGATCTGCGGAATCGAGAGATAGTTCCATATCTATATTTCTATAGTACTTTGAATATTGAACACACATACTTGAGTGGGATTCCGATAGACTAAGACTTTGACTAAACTTACCTATGGAAGTGAGAATACCACCAAGTACATTGAGAAATGCAAAAAAGTATTGCACAATCATAATCTTGGCACGAGTTTCATGGGACACGCCACTATTTCCACTTGGATTCAAAACCGCAAAACCACCTACACCAGTTATACTCGCGATGATTATACTTGGATACGAAAGATAATCATTCTGTTTTTTGAAATGAAGACGCGCGTGATTATGAAGCCATCGATATCCCGCGGCTCTTTCTGCCCACGATTTTAGAAGCTTCTCCTGCTTCTCACACCATGGGTGAGTTTCCACGTGAGCTTCCATTATTTTACGCGAGCATTTTTAATCTTAGTCGCCTCTTGATAAGCGAGACTATCAACAAGTTCATTTTGTGGATGTCCATTATGCGCCTTGACCCATTTCCATTCAACGGTTGTCATCCTCTGCGCAAGAGTATCAATTTCAATCCACAACTCTTTATTCTTTACAGATGTACCTGAAGCTGTTTTCCACCCGTTCCTTTTCCAATTTTTTATCCACGAAGATATTCCATTCTTGACATAGTTACTATCAGTAAATAGTCTTATCTCAAGAATGCCTTTATCGAGACACTCTTCTAGTGCTCTTACAACTGCCGTCATTTCCATAATGTTATTTGTTGTTTTGTCCTGTCCACCATACAATTGTTTTCCTGATACAAGAGCAGCCCAACCACCAGCTCCCGGATTTCCCAAACAACTTCCATCCGTGTATACGTCTTGCATTCTTATTTACTAGGGGAGAGTTATGTTTAATTTACTTCATCTTCATACCACGATTACGGCTCATCATGTAACCTACTCCAGCCATACCAATAACCAAAATGGTAAATGGTATGATGAAACCAAGTTTTTGTTGGGTAGTCGTCTGCTTATCGTCTTCCATTGTTTATTATAATACTAGATTTAAAAATTGGGTGATATCCATTTTTTTAAATTTAATTTTTTATACTCGCGAATTCAATATGCCATAATCAACAACTTAGTTGGAGAAGGCGAGACCACCCATACCGGATTGGATGCGGAGAACGTTGTAGTTGACCGCGAACATGTGCATGGTGGTGGACGCAACACCCGATGGGAGAGTGACCGCGACTTGCGCGTTGTCGATGCGGGAGAAGTTGCAGGTACCTGTTGGTTGGTGCTCTTCTGGCTTCAACGCGAAGGAATAGCTGTACACACCTGGGTATGGGCAGCCAGAGTGGTGGTTGTACGCTTGAACTTGGTTGAAGTACTTACCCTTTTGTTCCTTGAATCGGTCTTGACCGTTGAGGACAAGCTTGAAGTTGCTCAATGGACCAACAGCTTCTTCGGTGAAGTCGCTGAGGGAACCGGCTTCGCCGCACACGACAAGTGGGACACCGGTCGCTTGGGTGACTGGCACGAAGCAGTTACCAGAGACTTGAGCGAACGCATTGGACTCAAGAACGATAGCGGTCGCACCTGGAGCGGTGGTGAAGTTCCACAAAGAGGTGGCAACGTTACCGGACGCTGGGTCGTTGAAGCACCAGACAAGCTCCTTAACTGGGTGGTTGTAGGAGAGACGCTTGTTGGAGGTGGAACCGGCGGTGACGGTGTCGGAGCCAGTGTGTTGCACTTGCTCGATGAGGTATTCGTGACCCTTTTGCGCGAAGCGACGACGCTCTTCGGTGTCCAAGTACACGTAGTTCGCCCACACCTTGAAGACAGTGGCATCAAGGTAGGTGGTGAAAGTGGAGGTCAAATCGAAGTCGATGCGGACTTCGTGGTATTGGAGCGCAATCAATGGCAAGTACAAACCTGGGTTGCGGTTGAAGAAGAAGACGAGTGGCAAGTACACAGTGTTACCTGTGATCGCGGTGGTCATCTTAGCCCAGTTAGCCTTCTTAGATTCATCCAAGTAAAGCTCTGAGTACAAACGCCACCAGCGTTGGTAATGCTTGTCGATGCGTTGACCACCGATGGACAATTCCGCGGAGGCAATCGCACGTTCAGCGACCCAGTTACAGTCATCACCGGCAGATGACTTAGTGTTAGCCGCAGCGGACTTAAGTTCGACGTACATGTCGCCGACCAAGTCACCGTTACGGGCAATGGTCACGGACACGCGGCCTGAGTTGGCGGCGGTACCGTTAACAGTTTGTTCGATGTTTTCCATCGCGAAGTTAGTGTGTCGCTTGTACACAGCTTGGAAGAAGGTAACCTTTGGGTTACCGGTCAAGTAGACGTCTTGGGCGCCATAGGCGACGAGTTGCATGAGACCACCGGCCATTGTGAGAGTTTTGTACTATATACTGAGATTTTTTTTTGGCTAAAATCGCATCAGTGCGAAATTTTCAAAATGAATTTTTCTCAGTTTAAACTAAATGTCGACTCGCCCTGAAGAAGTCGAAGAAGTTGAAGAAGTTGAAGAAGGTGAAATCGTTTCAGATGAAGAAGAAGAACTTATGATGACCGAAGATGAAGAAGAGGATGGCGATTTTTTCGAAGAGGATGAAGAAGAAGAGGAAGGTATAGATATCGCAAATCTTATGACTTCCCTATTGGCTACTCCAGACGGAGATACCGTTTGCTCAGCCCTTGTTAATCTTTGTTACCAATTGGAGACACAAAATAAGATACTCATAAAGATGCTTGCCAAAATGCAACCCCCAAAATCGGCTTAGAAAGAAAACTCGTCTATACATAAATCATAGAATGGAACACACCCATTTCATTGATAAGGAACCTAATAAGTATGAAGCTCTCACGGAACTTCAGAAACAGCACATCCAATCAATGAAAGAAGAAGAGGTACTTAATATAATCGAAAAGTTCGAATACGCGTGGTCTCTAAAGTCGAATGATTTTAGAAATGTTCGAGAATTGGGATATCGACAATTTGTACATCCCGAAAATTTTGATGAATTGGGAAATCCAATTCCAAGTAGGATTGATCTCATTTCCATTAAAGGTAATCGCGATAGACAGAGTACATTTCTCACAAACTTGAAGAATCACGTTAGAGATCTTAAAATACACAAAAAAGAGTATAACGATGATGGTATTACAAATGTCACGCGCATAAACAATATCAAAAAACAAGTAAATGATGGGTATGATAATATTCGAAGACATTACATCTCATTTGAACGAGTGGATAACCCGACCGCGCTTCCACAATTCAGTGCACTTGGTGATCCATCAACAATTGATGAGAGTGAAGTTGAAAATTCGACACCATTTCAGAAATGTCTATTATACACACTCGACCAAACATACAAAGCTGGATACAGGAGATACAAAGGGCAATGTTGTGAAGAGATTCGAACGATTGAGGGTCATAGAACTAGGGCATGGCAAACAAAGTTTTCAATTGAGCAGTATGTATATTCACTAGCACAAAAAGACGACGACTTCATCACTTGGAAAAACTTTACATCGAGAGGTTCGGTATTCAGAGATGTAATCGATAATATGTCCAAGTGTATTGACGCACAATTTCCAGAAATTACTAAGAGAAGGCACGTCTGGTCTTTCAAAAACGGCGTCTTTGTTGGTAAAGAATGGATTCCAGATCGTGGCGTCTATGATTGCTGTTTTTATCCTTATGACAGCAAAGAATTCAGATGCCTTGATCCGACTATTATTGCGTGTAAGTACTTTGATCAACAGTTTGATGACTTTGCGCACATTCAGAGGTGGCAGGATATTCCAACACCATTCTTTGACTCGGTTCTTAAGTATCAAAACTTTGAAGACGAAGTATGTAACTGGGCATATGTAATGGGTGGTCGTTTGTGTTATGACATTGGAGAACTCGATGGATGGCAAGTTATTCCATTCTTCAAGGGGATTGCTAGATCTGGTAAATCTACATTGATTACAAAAGTATTCAAGAAGTTTTATGAAAATGAAGATGTGGGTACTCTCTCTAATAACATCGAGAAGAAGTTCGGTCTCTCAGCCATCAAGGATGCATTCATGTTCATTGCTCCAGAAGTAAAAGGGGATTTAGCCCTTGAACAAGCAGAATTTCAGTCCATGGTTTCAGGAGAGGATGTTTCGGTTGCAGTGAAGAATAAGACTGCAGTTTCAATTGAATGGAATGTACCAGGCGTTCTTGGTGGTAATGAAGTTCCAAATTGGAAGGACAATTCGGGTTCGGTACTTCGTCGTATCTTACCTTGGAACTTTTCAAAACAGGTCAGAGATGCAGACCCACAACTTGATGAAAAGTTAAACGGAGAATTACCTATCATCCTTCTTAAATGTGTAAGAGCATATTTAGATTACTCTAATAAGTATCGAGACAAAGACATATGGAATGTTGTACCAGATTACTTCAAGAAGATACAGAAGCAAGTTGCAATGGTTGCGAGTACCCTTCACAACTTCCTCGAGAGTACAAACATTATCGAAGGAAAGGACTTGTTCGTGCCTCAGAAGCTCTTTGTACAGGTGTTTAATCAACATTGTCAGTCAAACAACTTGGGAAGACCGAAGTTCAATCAAGACTTCTACGCTGGTCCTTTCAGTTCGAGAGATATTGAAGTCAGAGAAGAGGTAGTGACCTACAAGGGACGTACATACCCAAAACAACCGATTATCTATGGTGTCGATGTGGTTGAGGAGAGTTTGGGCTTCACCGACGATTATTAAAAAAAATACTACACAATAGTAATATGAGCCAGCAGCTCAGAGAATTTGTTCAGCAGTCGGGGATAGAGTTAAAACCCGCGAACAGTCCAAATTCTGTTTCTACGACTGCGTCAAATAATGCTCTCGTGAGAGAGATTGAAATGGATCTTGGAATCACAAAGCAACAAACTTTTCCACCTCGTCTTGAAAGAAACTTGATGAATAACGAAAATTATGGAGAGTTTGCTCAGTTTGTTCATAATTCAAATAGTAATAATGATGATAATATAAATTACATTGTTGATGTCGCTCAACGCAGCCCACCCCCCGTATCAAAAAATATTGATTTTGTCGTGAGTAAGCTTAATCCAGGTATGTTTAATGCAACCGTAAACAAAGATTTTGACGCGGAAAGTCGTGTCGACCTTAGACAAATACTTATTAAGACACCACTTCCTAAAACACCCATTGGGGAGGGTCTTTATATAGACACAAAGGAAGTCAATGGTATTTATGGTCGTTTTATGACTGGGTTTACACATACAAGAGAATATGGAAAGCAAGGTGATCTCAACCAGAACTTTTTTACAGTTCAACTTAAAATAACAGTTTCAAATGGCTCGGAGTCTAAGGGTGCTACAGTTAACTTTTATAGAAATGGTAAAATTCGGTTTTCCGGGGGGTTCATTGGAAAAAATATTTCAAATCAACCGGAACTTATTCGACGTTTTATTGTAAATACATATTCTGAAAAACAGTCATTTTTATATAATCCATTTGAATATAATAATCTTAGTGGTCAGTTTAGAGTGAATGGTATTATCACGAATATGAGTGTACTTGCGTCAAAACAACGAATATACGGGTTTTCTTGGCTTATGTATAATCCAGAAGAGTCTCCATTTATGTACGCAACATATAATGGACATAAGTTTATTATGACAAAGACTTGTAACTTTCAAGTCTCTGGTGCGAGTAATCCATCCAATCTAATAGATGCCTATGAGGTAGGTATTGAGCTCGCGAGAATGTTATATGAAGGTGGAGACATAACATTGACAACACCAATTCCAAACAGACTTACAAAGACACAACCTAAAAAAAAGAAAACAGTTTCTAAAAAATTGAAACCTTTGACTAAAACACAACGTGCCGCGTTAAAGATTGATAGTAAACAGTGTATGCGAATGGCAAAACCCGAGCTCGTGGATCTCGCCAAGAAGTTGGGTGTTGTTGGCATTACCGCGTCAACAAAGAAGGACGCTATTTGTGACAAGATTAAAAAGATTTCAAATGTGAAAACAGCAACGTTTAAGAATACAGATAAAAATAAGAATGTTGCACTTACAGGTACTGGTAATTCTTTCAAAGTTGGTAGGTCCGCGTGCACAAACTATAGCAAGACTGAACTTCTTCGTGTTGCGGGTATCCTTAAAATTAAACTTGACCCCAAAGAGACAAAAGCAACTCTCTGTAAGAAGATTGAAATGGTACGCAACTCTATGCTCGCACCAAAACCAAAACCAAAAACACCCCCACCCAAACCATCTCGTAAAGATGTTAAGATACAAAAGGAGGTTGTAAAGATGCAACAAGTTATCAAAAAGAGAGGTCTCAACGAGAACTCTATTCGTAAGGACCTTATTAAACTTTATGGTAGTCGATGGATGTCACGATATAAAAATGTGATGCCCTCCCTTGAGAATGATGTGAAAGCTGTTAAGGCGAAGATTAATCGATTGCAAATAAATAAAATAAATAAACTGGGTCTTCCATTTAAGAAGAATATTAACGAACTCAAAAAAGAAATGGTTAGCAATTGGAAGAGGGAGAGAAGACAAAATTTGGAAACGAAGGTCATACGATCCCAACTTAATGTCAGTAATGTACCACGCAACTTGGTCACACAGTATAGAAACGCGGCGACAAACTTTATTATTACCCAAGGTCCAAGTATGAGACAACTAGAGAATTACAAGAAGACTTGGATAAACTTAAGGAAAAACCGATAAGTAAATATAAATATGCAATCCATCGAAAAGCAACTTGTTGCGCGTCTTGAGATTGGAAAAAATAGATACGGTCATGGAGTCATAGTTAATTCTGATACTAGGAATTGGGGAACACCTAAAAACTCCTGGATTGACATGTGTGTAGAAGAGCTTTTGGATGCAGTGATCTATATCATCGCCGATTACATTAGACAAGGTAGGGAAAGTGAAAAAATGATGTCTGATCTTGAACTGGAATACAAAGTTGATGAAAAGTTTGCATTCTGTAAAGACCCAGTGACATATTTATTAGATATACACGATGAAGATGAGAATGGTCTTATCATGTATATTGTTAACAATTATAAGAAAATTGAGAGTCCAAAACATCAAATGCTTGTATGGAACTTATTTAACATGTTACACGTGTGTTCACAATTTTAGTTGGTTCCGCAATTTGTTTAAGGTGTATAGTATGATATGAAAAGTCATACTTTGGGAAGAGTTCCTTTATAAGGTTAGATAAAACAGTAGCTTCAATTATGTGAGATAAACCCGAACACACTGAATTTCGTTCAATTTGGAGAAAACGATCCTCTAATTGCACGAACTTTTTAAGATCTTCGTTACTCATTTTTTCGCGTCGCATACGAATGTACATTTTCTTGGACATTCCGTCACTAAGATGAAAATTTTTAGATCCCCCAACTTCAAGTGAGTTGGTCTGCTTTTCAAATATAAGAGCTAGGGTCATAAGGATGAGGATTGCAAATCTCAACATATTCTTATTACTATTACATAGGAATTAATTTAGATAGGTCATTAATCTTGTGGAGAATATTGAAAAACTCATTTCTAGAAGATACATCTTGAGGTTTTACAATTTCGAATTCAATTTGATAAGAGCATTCTTCTTCTGAATCCATGTCGACATTGTCTCCAGATGAAATAGTCATATCAATACTGAGGTTCTTTCGAATGAAAGAATAACGTGTTTTAGTTCTTTTACGATCCATTTCATATTCACCCCAAGTTGGAATTTCGCGCGATACACTAAATCGTACATCCATTGGTGTTCCGGAGAAATCCTCTTTGACGACATTAATCTTTTGAATCATCTTTTGTTCACCCGTGTCTTGATTGGCGGTAATTCGGATTCCGTTTTTGTCGTTATAGAAAATGTCACACGTTGAATTTTGTACATCTTCCCAACCATTATACTTACGAAGACCTTCAAGAACTCTTTCAAAGTTCTCTTTTCCAACATTAGTATCAAAGAATGATCCATTATGTTTTCCTAAGCGCAATTCAACTTCCACATTCTCTTCTTCCTTGTGTGTTTCAAATACAGGAAGAAGCTTATCGGTGATAGACTTGATATCGTGCATGATGTTTTATCTTTACATTTTAGAAATGCGCCATTTTCTTAAGTGTTTTTTGTACATAAATTGTAATGAGAGGTTTTTTAAACCTCGGAAATACTTGCTACTTCAATACAGCAATTCAATGTCTTCTTCATATTCCTGTACTCACAAATTACTTTTTACAAGTAAACTACGAGGGTAACTGCGAATTTACAAAGATGTACTCAAAACTTATTCATTTTTACTGGATTTCGCAAGAAAAGGGGCTTGTAAATGTTAAATTACTATTGAATGAGTTTTACAAAAACTTTCCTAGGTTCAAAAATAGAGAACCTCACGATGTACAAGAAGCTATCTTATGCATAATAGATATACTTGAAAAATCCTGTCCGGTTATAAAACAATGGTTTTATGGTAAAAAGACACAAGAAACTATTTGGCCGGGTGGAAAATCAAATTCAACGGAGGATTTTGGTATGCATTTAGTGACATCAAAGGGTAATGATTTAGCTGAAATGCTCACTAAGAGTGCGGATTGGAATGTTATTGAAAAATTCGAGGATACGGAGGGTAAAGTTCATAATATTGCGACAACCCGAATGTTATTCTCGAAACTTCCACAAGTTCTTATGATTTCATTTGATAAAAAAAGTCATATAAATGTTATAGAGCAAATATTAATAGATAAGTATGAGTATAATCTAATTGCGAGTGCGGTACATATAGGTGTACAAGTTGATGGACATTATGTGAGTTTTGTAAAACATGGTAATACGTGGTATTATATAAACGACGATTTCGTAAGCGAAGCTACTTTGCCTGCATCTGCGGGTCACTACGTTCTGGTCTACAATCTAAAAACTCCTTCATTTGAATGTCCTCCTTAATGTTAACGATGGTTCTATAAAAAGTTCTTCGATTGTTTGGATGTGTTTTATCTCTCCTTCTTTTTACTGGTTTCCACCACAAGGGTCCTTCTTCCCAAGTAATGTACATACACTCTACTATAGCTCCATCCTCAAACCATGGTTCATCCATACGACTGAGTGGAAACTCGCTTTCAAAAAACAACTTTCCCTTTTCTTGAACGTAAAGTTTCCAAACTGGAACTCCGGGTTTGCCCACACCCTCAAAACTCGTACCCCTCTTCATATGGAAATCAACTGTATTCTTTTCCCTAGGTTTCCATTTGAACATTGTCTCATGTGTACCAATACGCACCGGTTCATTTACAGGTGTAAATACTAAACCATCCACATTCTGTTCAACTTTTGGTAAATATTCATACATAAATTGATCATAATCTCTCATAGAATGAAATGTTTTCATTTTGAGTCGATGCTTATCAAACTTCATATAAATAACAGACTTCATCATTTTTTCAGCTTCCGAGAGTCTGTGGTATAGGTTAAACTGTCCTACGGGTTGTCCATTTATGAGAAGAGCGTCATATACCATGAGCGTATTATCGTATAATTCTCCATCAAGAATTGTACCTTCGTATGCTTTTTTATTAAAATTAATTTTAACTTCAAACATATCAAAAGCTCTATTCACAAATAAGCATTTTGGCTTTCCCTCGAAAGTTGTAGCAACCATCATGTGTCTTTCACCATCAGTCTTTTCACATACAACATATTCTCCATTTTTAAGAATTGGAAAATGTTTGTGTTCAATTGAGATTGGTTGTGGACCGGGAAAGTAATCTTTACTCCCCCAGACACAATGGATAAAAGAAACGATGTGTTTGTAAAGTGGCGATTCTGACGTTACAAACATTTCGGTAGGCATATGTTATATTTAACTTTAAACTTTAATTGGCTTTAACTCCAGCTGCATTCAAGATGTTACTAACACATTCGTGTGAATATGTCATAGTCAACTTAGATGCTGTAAACGCATAAATCTTCACACCACATTCTTTCAATTTATCAAACATTTTTACGTGCAGACTAAAATTCCCCCTTTTATCCTTTGCATTCTTCATAACATTTTTTGAAAACATAACCCAAGATTTTGCCTCCGTGTTTATAACACTATAAATGTCCTTTGAAATTTTTTTACTCACTTCGGTATCAAAATGTAAACCCATTTGCGACGTCGGTTCAAGACATTCATCAGATCTAACTTTTTGTTTGAAAAGATCCCAATCGATACCTTCCTTTACACCTGGGAAAACAAGAACGCCAATACCTTCATGATTCTCAAAAATTTGTTTAACTGAATCTTCGTCAACGCCAATTCCAAAATCAATGAAGAATACACGATCACATCTTGGTAAACATTTTTCAATCATTTCTATTTTTTCAAATGGATCGTCGTTTACGTATAAAATCTCATTCTGAACATTTTGTTGCATACAGTTAATGTTAAGTCTGAGAATCGTATGAAGTGTTTTAACGGAACAAGACTTTGAACGAGTAGTTACAACTGTACAAATCTTCATATTACAAATATTTTGCGTCTAAGCCTTAAGCCTTTCGTTGAGGCAACCAGAAAATGGAAGATTACCGACATGACCCAACGTTGTATTGATATCTGCATAAATCTTACCATTACACTGTTGCCATCTACGACAGAATGCATAGTCCTCGGATAGATACCGTTTTGTTTCTGGGTCAATCATACAATCAAAGCATGCATGATAATCATCAAAATCACGGTTTTGATGATCATTTTTACACCATAATTCTGGAAACTTTTCCTCTAATGCCTTGAAAACATCTCTTTTGATCATCATAAATCCAGTTGGTCCGTCGAGAATGGGAATAAACCCATTTTCTACAGAAATCTTCTGCGCTCCAAAGTTAACAACAAGACTCGATGAAAGCATTGCCATATTTCGCTCATCACCACCCTTGATGGCATTTGCTGCTTGATCCCACATCACAACCTTTTTGGGATAGCATGCAACACTAATATCATGTCCCGAGCGAAGAAGACGAACAACTGATTCTGCTTCAAAATCTACATCCGCGTCAATAAACATGAAATATTCACAATCGGTTTTTTGCATGAAACGACCAACGGCTACATTTCGAGCGCGGTGAACAAGACTTTCATTTTCGGTAGTATCAAGATACAATTGAATTCCTTCTCTTACAAGTAGAATTTGAAGCTTAATTATGCTAGACATATACTTTTCTAAACAAAGCCCCCCATAGCATGGAGTTGACAAAAAAAGTTTTGGCAACATCTTTTACTATAAGAGACCTTTAACCTCTAAGTGTTTTTTTATAATAGTCTCTATTTTGTTTAATGTTGGTACAGATACGGAACATTTTTCACACACCTCCGTTTTTGTTACATTTGCACCAAGAACTATATAAATAATAGCGGAAGCTACACTATTTGGAGTTTTACTCATCAATTCAACACAATCATCCGTTGCGCTACACATCTTGTTACATCTGTACCTCTCTTCTCGAGAAATATCAAATGCATTGAGAAGTCTTTGCATAACATCATACGCCTTTGTTACATAATTCTTTTCGGTAACTCCCATAATTGTATCCTTAAATATTTGAGTTGTACGACTAATATCTTTGGATTGAATACCAAACATATCTGCAATTTCCTTTGTAGTTCTTGGGAATTGTGCGAGGCGACATGCATATAAAACGCAGTTTGCCTTGATACCGAGTCGCACCGCTCCCCGTGTTAGCTTCTCATCGTTAAACTTTCTATACATCATCTTTGCATCCTTAAGGACTGCGTCTGGTAAAGTATGACATGCCTCATCAATATCACGGTACGCGTGAAAGAGTGACCGGTCCTTGTGGTTCATAGACATGTGAAAGTTTATCTTTGCCATTCTCTTGTTTTCATATGTTGAAGTTCGTTGTGTTGAAATTATAGTACCCTTACCCCAATTTTGGGAAAAGAGTTCTGGATTTGCGTTTGGATTGCCACATCTCGAAGGATCGTTTACACGACCATCATCAGTCAAACCACTTGTCCATTCAGGTGTATCATCGATAAAATTATCTTCAATGAGACCACATTCTGAACACGTGGGAAGACCCTCGGGCGAAACAACTTTCACACCCGAGCATTCGCGACAAAAATTTCTATTCACTGGCTTATATTCGTTTTCTTTTGGTAATAGTCGGTCCAAGTCGGACCATATAGCTGCCAGCATATTGGTATGTTTTTGGTGGATTTTTTTTAGTTTTTGTAATTACGCACCAAAACTTAGGTTATCGGCGTGCGCTTTCGCAAGGGCTTCAATTGCATCCACAGTTTCTTTAAAACTTCTTGCGCCTGGGGTTGAAGGTTTCCATTCATTCCATTCTTTGTCTATGGACTTATAGTCAGATGGTGGAATGACTTCACCATCTATTTGGTCATCTGGAACGATAAAATCATCCATCTCGGAATCGCTCTCGTCTTCGTCATATATCTCCGAATCGGAGTCTTCAATATCAATTTCACTTAAATGGACGTACATTCCATCTTTGAGTGATTTGAATTCCAAATCTTCGAATGTTGTCCCAGTTGGGTAGTGTTCCATTACACTTTCATATGGAGCTGGATTCATATCTCCATCTTCAAGTTGATAGACACATGCAGACTTATATATGAGCTCGGTAGGGTTTAGATACCGCACACCAAGGACCAGGCCGGTGTTCATTCCCACAACTGCAAACATTTCATCTTCTACGTCATCTTCGTTTACTAGTAACTTGACTATATCATTCTCAATTATCTCGGATGGCACAATCATGCTTAGAGTTTTCAAGCAAAAAATTATCAAAGATAATACTACAGATGAAAATCACAATTTATTCGAAGGAAGGATGCCAATACTGCGATCACGCCGTCACACTTTGTGAATCCGAGGGAATGGATTACGAAAAAGTAATGATTGAGAAAGAAGACCTCAAAAAGTTATGTGACGGTAGACTTGATACCTACCCTCAAATATTTGTAGATGGACGTCGCATCGGAAACTATTTTGAATTTCAAGAGTGGGTTGAGGAAGAGTATGAACCTATTTTAGCTCCAACTCTGAATCGTTTTACAGTCTTTCCCCTGAAGTATCCACACCTCTGGGATCTTTATAAGAAGGCTCAAATGAGTAATTGGACAGCGGAAGAGGTAGATCTATCCAAGGATATGGATGATTGGAAGACTCTAAATGAAAATGAAAAGAAATTCATAAAATATATCCTGGCGTTTTTTGCTGGGTCCGATGGAATTGTTTTTGAGAATATCAATAACAATTTCGCAGATGAAGTTCAGATAAGCGAAGCGCGCTCTTTCTATGCGTATCAATGTCATAATGAAATGGTTCACGGTGAAACATATTCAAAATTGATTGATAAGTATATCAAAGACCCAGCTGAGAAGAAGGAACTTTTTGACGCAATTCAAACTGTACCATGTATTGAAAAGAAAGCTAATTGGGCTATGAAATGGTTTGATGCAAAATCGCGTTCTTTTGCTGAACGTCTCTTTGCATTTGCATGTGTAGAGGGTATATTCTTTAGCGGATCATTCTGTGCTATTTATTGGTTGAAGAAGCGTGGTCTTATGCCAGGTCTCTGCTTCTCTAATGAGCTTATCTCTCGCGACGAGGGTCTCCACCAAGAGTTTGCGGTGGAACTGTTCAAAACACTTCGCAATAAACCTTCTACCCAAACCATTCACGCCATTGTGAAGGAAGCTGTTGAAATTGAAAAGGGTTTCATCCTTGACGCGCTTCCATGTAATCTCATTGGTATGAACTCCGAAAAGATGTCTGAATACATCGAATATGTATCCGATCGCCTTCTTAAACAAATTGGTCAACCACCAATTTGGAACTCAAAGAATCCATTTGATTTTATGGAAAACATTAGCTTGGATGGCAAGACAAACTTTTTTGAAAAGAGAGTGGGAGACTACGGGAAGTTGGATGAGGATTCGGCTGAAATTGAGTTTGATGAAGAGTTTTAAAGAATAGGACCTTACCTAAAACAGATGATTCCCATTTTACAATCAGTTGTTGGCGGACCCGGACCTCTGATTGTCGAATACGACGGTCAAGTGTTTATTGAAAAATGCTTTATTATTAGCAATAAACACGTAACAAATATCGAAAATAAATTAAAAAATGTACAATATTCCAAAGTTTTACAAACTACCGATCGGTCATTTATACTTACATAGCATTCAAATCCATTGAATCAAGTTCGAGACCAGTATCAGCAAACGTTGGTTCTTCCATTCCTGGTCGTGGAACAATATCCGCTTGACGCTTTGGTGGAATAACACCCGCATTTTTGGCATCGCAATCGCTACACCCCGCAGATGGACCAATTTCAGCTACCTTTGGAATTTCCCTCTTGACATTCATCATTGCCCACACAACAAGGATGAATACAATGGAATGCACAAGAAGACCTATAGTTGATGGGCAACCATTTGGGGTCGCAATACCTGGTCCGAGAACTCGCCTGACGAGTCGGAAAGTTTCTGGGTTCGCAATCACGAAGAAGGTTAAACCCGAGATTAGAGAAGTCACAAGCTTCTCCTGTTGCTTTCGTCCGTTACATCCACATCCACAGTCTTTAAAGAGACCCATGATTATCTTTACTGTATGTGAACAAAAAAAATAACTTAAAGTCAAGGTCATAAGTAGATATATAATACCCTCTACACAATGTCGCTTGCTATCCAACGATCCTCTGAATTCTCTGCCTCCTCTGTGGGCTTCTCGAAACTCCGTAAGAACAAGAATGGCGGCAAGACCGTCTATCTCAATGGTAGCGACAACAAAAAACTCTACCTTCAACTTCCATTTATGCGTTCTCCATACGGTCTCAGTGCGTTCACTGACGAAGGTACTGGACGTACTACTTATTCTCTTGACCTTAGCTTTGATTCTGACAACGCGGGGGCAATGGACCTTCACGACAAGTTGAAGGAACTTGATGAAATCATTGTGAATACTGTTGCCCAAAACTCCAAAGAGTGGCTCGGTAAGGAATTCAATGTCGCAGTTCTACGTGAAGCGCTCTACAAGCCAATGGTCCGTCCGGGTAAGGAGCCATATCCATCCACTCTCAAGCTCAAGATTGCCACGAAGCCAGATGGTTCTTTTGTTCCAGAAGCATATTCTATGAAGAAGGAACAAGTTCCACTTGATACAGTTGAGAAGGGTCAAAAGGTAATGGCAATTGTTGATGTGAGCTCCATCTGGTTTATTGATAACAAGTTTGGTGTTACCGTACGCCTTCAACAATGTCTTCTCGAACAATCTACTAAGCTTCCATCATTTGCCTTCCAAGGTCTTGACCTCGGAGACACTGAAGAAGTAGATGAAGAGTTTGAAGATGAGGAAGTTGAAGTAGATGAAGAATAAAATGTAATTAAAAATTAATCAAAATATCAATTCCACTATTGATGAGAGGGCGCAAATCTTCTCATCAATAATTAGTATGCTCTCCCCTTTTAAAATTGCGTTTAACCTAAGTGAACCAATACTCACGATTTTTCGTAACACAATGAATGAAAGGTATCTTTCAAAACTCATTCGTGATGGGAACTTTGAAGGTCTCCAAGAGAATGAGGATGAAATCGCCAAATATGTCACTCACATTATGGAAACCGCAGATGAACAGGAATGTGTTGAAGATGGATATTTAACATTCGCAATTGGAGCATATTCAGATTGTACAGTGGGTCTCAGAATGTTTGAAACTTTTAGATGGGCATGTAGACATAAATCACCATATCACTGGCATGAAATTATGGCTATTATGGGACATTCCCTAATGTGTGGCGCGGTGTTGAGTCAGAATATTAAGATTCTTGAACACGTTATGTGTCATGTAGACGAAAATGAACTATATAAAAAAATTGTTGAAGAAAATGAAGTATCCAGGTGGTACGATGAAAAGTTTTCTTAGTTTGTAATAAGAATGGTCAAACTTGCCGAACTTGTTCGTATAGCCAATAATGCTAAAACGGATGAACAACGTAATGCAGTTGGTGAAGAACTCAAAAAAATTATAAGAGGTAAAAAGGCGTGTGACCCCAAACAACAGTTATTTTCAAATGTAGGTATAAAAATTGAGAGGGGGCAAAATCTCAGAAGACTTGGTCAGGGGGTATATGGTACGGTATTTTATGGATGTCTCGACAATGAATGTAAAACGGGAATTGCTATAAAAGTGACAACCGAACCATCTGCGAGAATTGAATATCGTATTGCGGAAAAACTACAAGGTATGGGTGTACCACGTGTATATCACTTCAAATCTTGTGATGATAAAGATGTTCTTTATTTTGAATACATCAAGGGGCAGACACTCGAGAAATGGATAAAGTCTAAACCAAGTTCAGCCGCATTCAAGCGTGTAATTTCGCAGGTGATTCGTAATCTCAAGAAGATACATGATAAATACCCATCATTTAGACATCACGATCTTCATTGGACTAATATACTCATTACGGAAAATCTTAAACCAATCATGATGGACTTTGGAATGGCTACTATTGAAGGTGTCAAAAACCCAGAAGTATTATCTGGTAGATTCAGTGGTAGCGGGATCTCTACAAAATCACATTATATGTATGATGCGCATTACTTTTTGAATATAATACACAGATATACAACAATACCAACAGTTAAGAAATTTATAGAAGATGTGTTCACAAAAGGGTATATTGGGCAGGAAAGTGTTCATATTAAGGACATGCGTCTTCGTCTCGGTCAAACACATGACGAACTTCCAACGTACAATGACATCTTGAAGCATCCATTTTTAAGTGATACAAAAATTCCAATTGCTGTACCACTCACACTTAAGAAAACCGTAAAAGCTATTGAGCGGGAGATACAAAAGATAAATACAAAAGAGACACCCACGAATGCAGTTAAGCGAGCTATGGAAGTTCTTAAAAAGGAGGCGGAAAAGAGAACACAACCCATAAAAAGAGCTGTATTTCGTACTAGCAGAGATCCATCTGTTATGTCACAAGTTCGTGAAATTGAAAAGCGAGTTAAATCGATTATACCAGCCAAACAACAACAAGCTGTTATGTCACAAGTTCGCAAGATTGAAAAGAGAATTAAATCGATTATACCAGCCAAACAACAACAAGCCTTCGTGTCTAGAGTCCGCGAAATTCAAACGAAATTTGTGCCAGTGTCACAGAAACCAAAAGTATTCGTAAATAAAAATGGCGATCTCAAAATAGATAAGCGTAAATGTCGTCTTTACAAAAAAGAAGACCTAGTTAAAATGTTCAAGTTGGATCCAAATATGACAAAAGAACAAATGTGTAAGATCATAAAAAATATGTAATTGTATAATATAAATATGTGGCTTCTCGCCCTCCTTGTACTCATCGACCTCTTGATTCTCAGTAATATCGGAACGCGGTCTACCATCAGCGCACCAGTTTCAAAAGGCGAACAAACAACTATTTACGGGACCATGGGATGTGGATGGACTCGTAAGCAATTAGAATATATGGAAAAGGCTGGTAAGCCATTTAAATTTGTCGATTGCGACAAGGAGGATTGTCCAAATATGGAAGGCTTCCCAACTATTATTCACACAGATGGTGAAAAGACGGTTGGTTATAGCGAATTTTAAACTCCGCGGATAATACTCAAAGACAATGCAAGAATAAAGGCATCGAGCATAGTTTCAAGTGGTTTGAGGATAGTAATGTGCTTCACGAGGGAGCGGTTCCACGCGAATCGGATAACGAAAGTCGCGATAAGAATGTTGAGAATAAAGATGAGAAGCTCAGTGAGCATCTCTGATTTTGTTTGAGACTTGGCGACCTTGTCAATAACCTGCATTTACTTATTAAAAATATTTTTTTCTAAACGAATTACAAATGAAGGACCTCCCCCTGAGTGGCTCCGAAAGAACATTCACCAACCGGAGATGGGGTACAACTACGGGTATTGGTAATAACAACTGTTACGCGTATGCAGTTGGAGATTATGAAGCCTATCGATGGCAAAAATCCATTCCAGGTGATCGATCGGGTCTTTCAAATCTTGACCACAATTATACCCATTGTAAAGGTCTTCCAAAGCGCGTGATTTCAGATAATCCAACCAAGATTTATCAGGTTAAGGCAAATGAGAAGTGTAAAAAGGGGTACTACAAAGTTATGATGTTTGTATGCCCTGGAAGACCAACAAACTATATTCGTCAAGGAGACTTTCATTTTTATGTTCAACACGGTGTTATAGAGTATCGCGTCAAACCAGGTGATACCCAAGAGTCTGTAGCTAAGTTTTTCAAAGTTCCATTGTCTAGAATTAAACGGGCTGGTAAATTTGCCGTCAATAAGCGTATAGTGTTCAATGCCAATGTATTCAGTCACAAGCGTGGGTGGGCAACTGGTCCACTTCTGACTGATGCATCTGGTAAGTCCATTAAGGACCCTCGTAAAGCGGATAGAAACTATCCGGGACTAAATTATGAACGGTACTGCAGTTCATTCTGTGTCAAGAACAAGGGAATCCAAGTCGGACAAACTCATCCCAAGGTCCGCAAACAAGCTCTCTAAATCTACCGTATTTTCCACGTCAAATGACATATCAAAAATGTCCATTATGTTAAAAATAGCATCATTCTCCAATGACACAGTATTTGAAGTTGCTGTGTAATTGTTCTGAACTGTAATAGTTACCTTAAATTGTGAAACGTCAAATACTTTTCTACAAAGTGGACAAGTGTGCTTACCTTTACTTTTCCATTCCTCTAGACAGTGGGAATGAAACATATGTCCACATCTGATCGGAGAATTGGTTCTCGTTGTTCTGACGTCATTGAGACATATGGCACATTGCAACATTCTAGAGTATAGTTTTAAAGTTTTTACGGGAATTTAGCTCAGTTAGTAAATCTTGGACATGTCGGTGTATCGGTCACAAGGATCACACGCTGCACGGGATTGTTCTTGGACCTTGGACAAGAGTTCTGGACCTTGCTTTTGGAGGAGTTGACGGTAACTGTAGTTATCTTCAAAGGTGATACCGTTTTGTTTCATGATATAGTTGTTAGTAAGTTGGGCTGAAGAGTTAATAGTGAAGCATCGCCCGTCAGCCATTCCAAGTCGCTGAGACATCTTTTATTAAAATACACCTAGAAATTAATTTACGGTTTGCAGCATTTATATTTATACTTAAATTTTGTAGCACCTTCACGAATAAATCGAAAATTTGTCATAACTTCATCTTTGCCACAATCAAGATTGTGTTTATCTAAGTATATATTAATACCACCGCCATCATCATTTGCTGGTGTACTTACATCTCTACACGTATTAGCTTTAACATCTACGTCATTACATGAGTACATATACTGAAGTTTGGTACCATCATATGGGTCTCGTTGAAGATTAAATGATGAAATTGCCGTTTTACCACAATCAATGTTATGTCTATCCAAATAGACAATATTCCCCCCACCATCCTCGTCCATTTGGGTAGTTTTCCATTCTATAGCCGTTGCCATATCATTTGGCTTACACTTGTAGTCATATCTAAACTTATTTTTACCATTACCTTCACGAATAAGTCTAAATTGTGATATACCATCCATCCCACAATCAACATTGTGTCTATCTAAGTAATGGGAGGTTCCATTACCCTCGTCGTCCCATTGAGTACTTTTTTCAATGAGCGCAGTCCCAACTACTTGTGTGGTTCCAGATGGAGCTGGTATACTCGAGGGTGTACTGGGGGGTGTGCTAGGGGGTGTACTGGGGGGTGTACTGGGGGACGCAGCCGCACCTAACGCCGACATTATAGACGAGGAACACATACATAGTATCAAGATAGAACCACCAACAATGATGGGAGTAGACATCTTTTATTAAAATACACCTAGAAGTTAATTTGCCTGTTGGTAATTGTTTGAAGCCATGAGTGAAATCCCTTCTTTCTGAGATGTTCAACCATAGGTTCACATTTGTGCCCCAAAAATACATCAAAAACGTCCGTTTCTATAGTGGGAGAAACACGGATTTGGGATTCCTCGTTTATGTGTTGATTGATAATATTGTAAGCGAATGCAATCTCTTTTAGAGTTTCTGCACCGGTGATGATAATCTTCCCAGTTGAAAAAATACTCGTTGTGATTTCCTTCATATCTTGTGCCGGTTGAAATTTGATTTTTACTGCCGAATATCTATCCGGCTCAAAAGAAACCTTAAATACATCGGAGTAATTTTCAAAATGTTGAGCAACTCTTATAAGATTTACATTGTAGTTGAGACTAAAGTTTGAATTAATCATCACAACTCGGAAAGAATCAACTGGTACTTGCATTTCCATTCCCAAAAAGGTTTTGAAAATATAGGTCAACTGGGTGATAATACGTTTACAATCAAAAAGGTCACAACATCCAGCCACTTGAATAGAACCATTTGGAAATACTTTTACAGATTTAGTACTGTAACTGTCATGATATGTGAGAGTAACTTGATTGTAAAAAGTTGTAGGTTTCAACTTCCATTCAAATCCACCATCATTCTTTGTGCCACATCGCTTCAACTTGAAAGATTCCAAATTCTCAAAAACATAGCGAAGTTTTTTAATGTCAATATTCTGGATAAAGCTTGAAACCATAGTGATTGTTGTAATCTTTATCCAAGAAGGTCTCGTTTCATTGGGAAGTCCCTTCCTAAACTCATCAAGTGTGAGAAGATAGGAAAAGCTATTATTTGCAATAGTTGAATACATAAAGGTGACGTTTTTTTGTTTGATTTTTAGTGTAAAGACAACGACTTAGGTTCCCTTCCACACTTCCTCCTCATCCGATTCTTTCGTCTTAAATTCAAACGAATACCTAATTTGCTCCTTTTCAATTATGGGTGTTGTTTTAACTTCCATTCTATTCTTGTCTATAATAATTACCTTAATGCCAACCGCCTTATCTTTATTTCCATCATATCTATTTAGCATAACAAACTTTCTAATTTCCTGTTCCGAACCCAAATCAATCTCTACCCAACTATTTTCGGTTAGAGGGTTTATAGTTGTATAATTATTATAAGATCCATCCACAAGATTAGCCACTGGACTAGATGCATTTACAGAACTTGCAGTCACAGTTTTACCTTTTGATAGATTTTCATAACTTTTATCAAGAACTTCAAATTCACTAAGATTTATAACAGTTGCAGGTTTTGTATGTTCTATTCTTACAAATTGTCCTTTTGGTAAGGGTATGGGTGGTAGTGGGGGTGGGGTAATTTTGGGTTTGGGTATCAATAGTGTAATAACACTTACTATAGATGAACAACAAAGTACCAATATGATTAGTATAGGCATCAAATAACTTTTCTGAGCCATGCTGTAACTTATAATGTACAATAGATTTTTTTGCTTAGAGAATATAATCATCTATAAACAAATGTCGTCGTTCATTAAATCGGCAAAAGCCGTATTCGACATTGATTCGGATTTAGAATATGTTGAAATTGTATATGAACGTTTTGTGAAGGGTAAAGGCTACACAACATATGTGGACTATATCAATACACGACCACTAGCAGATTGGGTAGTACTAAAATCAAAGACGCAATCCATTCCATATGAAAAGTTCTTGGATACCATGTGTGAAAAAACGGTAGAGGTTAGACAAAAAATGGCAGAACTTGCCGTTGAAAATATGATTGTTGATAAACAACATATCAATACATATATAAGAATCGCGCACGCGAGTAAGATTCTAGATCCCACATTCCAACCACCTTGGATTAATATTAAGAGTGCTTGGCAAAGGGAGTTTATTAAGAAGTTCTGTGAAGATACTTTACTTGATTTAGTTCAAAGAACTACTGATAATTCAAGACTTGAACGCTTCTTTACCGTCTTGCGTAATATAGAATTGTCAATATAGTTAAAATAATAATAAGCGCTCCAATTATCGAAAATCGTGGATTTTCTGAAACGCCGATAACAGCACGTTGAACAAATGTTCTGTTATTATTGGTAAAACCTTTATCGATATTTCGTCTTGGGTGTACTGGTCTAGATAAAGAACACTCTGATGTAGATTCGGCACACAATCCATAATCGCAATAGACGCTACGCGTTGGCTCTTCAATACCTGGTTCAGATTGAATCTCGGTAAAATCTTCAAAATCACCTGTCTGTCTCACACCTCCTGGAAGGGAGAAATCGCGTGTGACAAATGGATTGACATCGTTGATTGCATCCTCATCATTGAGCATATATTTACTCATAGTTACTTTTACTTCAGATTATATTTTTTCGTCTTCATTTTAGTTCGGTGTTCTTCCCACATTTGGTCTAAATCTACGTTCAACATGTGCGCCAATTGGAAAAGGTAACTAAAAACGTCACCCATCTCCATCATGACATCCGTTCCTCGCTCTTTCTTCAATCCAGTCTTCTTGTATGTCTTTTTGTATTGACGAATAGCCGAAGCCAGTTCGCCAAACTCTTCTGTTAGTAAAAGCCATACTGTATCCACCGCAGCACGGTCCCATCCCTTGGATTTACATACTTTTTCAGTTTCAGATTTGTAATAATTCAAACTCATCTTATTCACTTAACGACCCAAAACTTTAATTGATACCAATCTTGTTATTCTTGTCCATTTTCATACCAACGGTACTGGTGTTAATAGGTTGGTCTAATGGCATGGATATAGTATCAATGTCGTTAACATACGCCATGTATTGAGAAACACCCGTTTGGATTTGAGAAAGTGCCGTCTCAATCACACGGGTATTCATTATCTTCACCTGTTCATTCACACGAGAGTAATGGTCTCCGGAGTTGTTGATGAAAACGACACGCATGATACTGTATAGATCATCTGGATTTTGTCTATCAATGGAGATACCCGTCTTATTCTTGAACGCCTGACGGATTCCACGCTGGAGAAGATTTTGGTTGAACTCAGAAAAGAACAGGGTGTTGAGTGGTGTCTCACACTGTTTCATAGAATCGAGGTGGAGGTTGTCACACATTTAATATAGCTCCCGAAAAAAAACTCTGTAAATACTAAATGTTGAACCTCGCTGACTTCGATGAAGTTTATGCCAACAAGCCCACAAATGTTGAACAAAATCCATGTAAAGCCCCAGCCTGCTTTGTTGGCTCATATGCTCCAGTTGCCAAAGCTGGACAAGAAGGACCATTTTTCGTGAATACTTATCTCCTCCAGAAGGACCGTAAGTTTGAGACCTTTGGTACAGTAAAAGTAACAAGTGGTGATCTTGAGAAGTGCCGCAAGTAAGTTAAAAATAAAACAAGTAGATTTATTAGTAAAGTAAGATGAGAGTCATTAAACGCTCAGGTCGTATTGAGGATATGAAGTTTGATAATGTCACCAATAGGATCAAGAATTTAACATATGGACTTTCCGAAAATTGCGATTCGTCCAAAGTTGCCCAACAAGTGTTTTCATCTATGTATGATAAGATTACAGCACAAGAAATTGATACACTATCCGCCGAAATCTGTATTGGTATGATTACAGTCGATCCAGACTATGAAATATTGGCAACTCGCATAATTGCAAGTAATATTCAGAAGGTATGCCCAAATAACTTTCACACCGCCATGAAAAAGTTATCCAAAGCTGGTATTGTTACAGAAGAAGTTGCGACAATTGCTGGTAGAGTTAGAGATGACATTGTGACCAAGAGAGATTATGACTTTGGATACTTTGGTCTTAAAACCCTTGAGAAGTCATATCTTCAACGCCTCGACGGTATACTCATGGAAACTCCACAGTATATGTTTATGCGCGTTGCGATTGGTATTCACGGGGATGATATTCCATCGGTGATTGAGACATATGACAAAATGAGTCAAGGTTTATTCATTCACGCAACGCCCACCCTATTCAATTCCGGAACACCAAGACCACAAATGTCGAGTTGTTTTCTCATTGCAAACAAAGAAGACTCTATTAATGGTATCTATGGTACTTTGACAGAGTGTGCTCAAATCTCGAAATGGGCTGGTGGTATTGGTATGCATATACACGATGTCAGAGCAAACAAGTCTCGTATTAGAGGTACAAACGGTCAATCAGATGGAATTATTCCAATGCTTCGTGTATTCAATGCAACAGCTCGCTATGTGAATCAAGCTGGACGTCGTAAGGGGTCTATCGCGGTTTACTTGGAGCCATGGCACGCAGATATTATGGATTTCTTGGAATTGCGTCTCAATCAAGGTGATGAGGAGGCGCGTTGTCGAGACCTCTTTTCAGCACTTTGGATTCCAGATCTTTTTATGAAACGCGTCGAACAAGGTGGTACCTGGTCTCTCTTCTGTCCAGATAAGGCAAAGGGTCTTTCGGATGTTGTTGGTGAAGAATTCGAGGCTTTGTATACAAAATATGAAGAGGAAGGCTTGGCAACGGAGACCGTTCCAGCAGCTGATGTTTGGAGAGCTATTCTCAAGTCTCAGACGGAAACCGGTACACCATATATGCTCTATAAGGATGCATGTAATCAAAAGAGTAATCAAAAGAATTTGGGTGTCATTAAGAGTTCCAATCTTTGTACAGAGATTTTGGAATACACAGACAAAGATGAAACCGCCGTGTGCAACTTAGCTTCGGTTGCACTCCCCAAGTTTGTGAATATGGAAACAAAGACATTTGATTATGAAAAACTTCACGAGACAACAAAGATTGTTACAAGAAACTTGAATAGAGTTATTGATAGGAATTTTTATCCCGTTGAGACCGCACGGAAATCTAATATGAGACACAGACCAATAGGTCTCGGTGTCCAAGGTCTCGCGGATGTATTCATTTTATGTCGACACGCATTTGACTCCGATGAAGCCAAGGAGATGAATGCTCGTATTTTTGAGACAATGTATCACGCAGCTCTTGAGTCGAGCTGTGACTTGGCTGAAATTGAGGGTTCTTATGAGACATTTGAGGGATCTCCAGCTTCACAGGGAGTGCTTCAATTTGATATGTGGGATGGTGAGACAAAACTCAATTATGATTGGAATACCCTAAAGGAGCGTATCAAGGAGAAGGGTCTCCGTAACAGTCTTCTTATGGCTCCAATGCCTACAGCTTCTACCGCTCAAATATTGGGTAACAATGAATGTTTTGAACCATACACAACCAATATCTATTTGCGACGCACACTGGCAGGTGAGTTTGTCGTTGTGAATAAACACCTCGTGGATGATCTCAAGTCTATTGGACTTTGGTCAAAGGAAATGAAGGATCTCATGGTAAAGGCTGGTGGCTCCATTCAAAATATTGTAGATATTCCAGATGATATTAAGAAATTGTATCGCACAGTTTGGGAAATGTCACAAAAAACAATTATTGATATGGCGGCGGACCGTGGACGTTTTGTAGACCAATCTCAATCTATGAACCTTTTTATGGAAAGTCCAACAATGTCCAAGTTATCATCCATGCATATGTATGCTTGGAAACAAGGTCTCAAAACTGGTATGTATTATTTACGGTCAAAAGCGAAGGCTCGTCCAATCCAATTCAGTCTAGAACCCGATTGCGTCGCTTGTTCAGCTTAAAGTTTTAATGGGATAGTCAAATAGCATAATGTCCAAAATTAACGACGCTATCGAAAACCTAGAAATTGCTGAGTTCAATAACAGAAAGATTGTTCTTTCTACGAAAGAGGGTACACCAGTGAGGATTCAATTCCCACGGTTGTATATGCCTTTTGGTATCTCGGGATTTACACCAGAAGTCGGACCAACTAAATACAATGTAGATTTGGCTCTTAAGGGATATGATGAAGATGGGTCTTATATTAAAAAGTTTTATGAATCTCTTCGTCAAATTGAAGATAAGATTGTTGACGCTGTCGCTGAACAAAGTGAAAAGATTTTTCAAAAGAAAATGACAAAAGAAGAATTGCTACCAATGTTCAATTCAAATATCAAAGAGACTCTCGACAGAGAACCAAAGTTTCGCATAAAGGTCGATACCGATCATACAAATATGATTAAGGCGGCAGTATATGATGCAAACAAAAATCCAATCAAGATTGAAGTTTCAAATGGTCTCTATGCAAGAAATAGTGGACATACTATTGTTGAACTCAATAGTGTATATTTCTTAAACAGAAAGTTTGGTTGTACTTGGAAACTACATCAACTTGTGGTGTATGAACCACAAAACCTTAAGGGTTTTCAATTCCAAATTTAATAGGAACCATTGCTGGAACCATTGCTGGAACCATTGTTACGAAAATTAGGTCTGTTGGTACTGTTAAGTGGTGTTATGACATTTGATCCTGGTTCGTTATAGTAATTGGGGGTTGGATTGTAATTACGGTTTCCACCACTTGTATTGGTATACACAGCACCCCGGTCTGTTTGGAATATGCGGCGTTTTTGTGCATCAAGGTAGTTGGTAGCTTGAGTCATACTCCGTCTCGCCATATTTCTACCTTGCGCTATACCTTGTCTCGCCATAGCTCTACCTTGAGCCATACCTTGTCTCGCCATAGTTCTACCTTGAGCCATACCCCGTCTCGCTAGAGTCTTTCCACTTCTAGCTCCAATTTTAAGAAGTTTTGGTCCAACTTTAGCGCCTGCCTTTAAAAGAGCAAACATGATTTATTTGTTATTTAGATTTTTATTTAGGAGAAGAAGATGATATATAATTTGAGCTTCCTTAAGCAATTTGCCCTGAACCTTGGTAAATTGCTTAGGGTCCAAACCAAGCTTTATCTTAGCTAAACGCACAGATTCACCCCACCTAGTGAGAGACATTCTTGTATTGTGCTGATATTTTTTACGCCATCTTCTTCATCTTTTTCTTGTAGGCGGCGGTGCCTTCCTTGGGTTGGAGCGCAAATTTACCCTTCTTTGGCTTGAACACATTTGTCAAGTGCTTCTTACCTTCCGACTTCATGCGCTCGAGAGCGGCATTGTGAGCAGCGACTGACTTGATCTGTCCATCTTTGGCATCCAACATGAGATCCTTGGCGCGGAGACCACCCGAGGTCTTTTCCGCGGTTCCGTGGAAAACTTCAGCGCGACTTCCGATTGGTTTCATAGACATCTTTTACTATACACCAAATATTTTTTTAATGTCCAGGATTGAAATTTTATCATTGGTTCTCTTTACTGGGATTTGCTTTTCAATTCTTTCGTCATTTAGGACTTTTGAACACACGATAGATTTGTGACCCTGGAGCGCGAGAATCTCCTCTTCTACTGAGATGAATGTATCCGACTCCTTGTAGATGAGCTTCTTCACATACACTGGTTTAGTTTGTCCTGTTCTGTGCGCTCTACCAATGGCTTGGAGTTCTGTCGCGGGGTTCCACGAAGGACCAGTAATATAAACACGTGTAGCTTCTTGGAGGTTGAGTCCCTGACCTCCTGATCGGATTTGTATAATGAAAACAGCCCCCGGTGGCGCTTTTTTAAACGCAGTCACTTGATTGTCTCTCTCATCTTTGGATACGGAACCGTCAATACGGAAAGTTGGACACTCCAAGTTCTGTTGAACGAAATCCATCTCACCTCTAAACTGACAGAAGACGAGTGTCTTTTCATCTGGATGGGACTTGATCATATTGAAAAGGGTCTCCATCTTGTTGGACCTACCAATCCATCGTTCGGGTTGTGTGCCATTCTGCTTGGCGATACCCTCAAGATACATGGCTGGCCAAATCATGACCTGCCGAGCTCTCAATAAACACTCAAGAATAACCATATTTTTTGAATTGATGCTGATGGCATTCTTGAAAGCATCTCGGATAGTTTCTTGAGCATCTTGGAACACAAACTCA
>Ga0222715_10000932_pt1 | contig 28919 bp, 43 predicted proteins | sample C33_9DmetaG_FD_165056 | JGI IMG/M metagenome (GOLD analysis project Ga0222715, IMG submission 165056) | Estuarine water microbial communities from San Francisco Bay, California, United States - C33_9D | ecosystem: Environmental > Aquatic > Marine > Unclassified | place: USA: California...
ATGTTAAGTGAACGCGTAGACTCGAAGAGTTTATCCTTGAGTATTTCATACAGCTCTACAAAAGCTGCGCTTTTCTCTTCTTCACTCAGCTGTGAAACACATATTCGACGCGCGTTCCTTACTAGATCACGATAACCATTTTTTGACACAAGTTTAAAATACATAATTTACCTCTTATTAATAGCATAGTTTTGTGGGTGGTTGCAAATATAAAATTCTACCATTCAGAATCATCAACCATGAGTTCCAAATACATTGGTGGGTAGCTAACTTTATCCCTTTTCCAAAATTCGTCGGGATTGTGATGTCTGAATCTAGGAAGCATACGCCAATGAGCATTAATTCGACGTACTGCTGAATCATACTCTTCATGAAATAAATTGTCTAAATCCATACGGTCTCTAGCTTCTTCCATCCATTCATGACATTTCCACGGATTCCAACGTGAAACATTCTCTGCTTCTCGAATTGTACGCTTAATACCCCAGTCTGAATATCCTACGGCATTAAGGGGATTTACAATTCTATCCATTACTTGCTTCCTTCTCATTTTTTCTATAATCAATTAGTATTTCAATAATGTATCGTGCAGCAAAAAACTCACCATAATCTTGTTTCATATCTTGATACTCGTCCATAACAAACGGTGCATTTTGATAAAAGAATGTTTTTGCTTCTGTTAGAGTTGGTCTTTTCATAATCTTCCTTAATTTTTATTGATTAACTATTTATACATCTTTAAAGAGAATTATGCAATCATAAAATAGATACAGACTGCTCGCGTTCCAGATAAGTAAGCATAAAAGACCTAACATCATTTATATTTGAAGTAAAATTAAAATGATTTACAATATTCATATACTCTGATTCAAATATGTCATCGTTAGTTGAGAATAGTTTATATATATCAATATTAAAAGCCTTATTGTGAGGATTACGCATTAGTTTAAGTCTGTCTTTAGCATATTCATTAGGGTGTCTTATATAATCTTTTTTAAATAGTAAATATCTTTGTTTAACTATAGCATGCATATCAGAAGTGTATAACCAAACACAAGGCCTAGACATGTGATATATAAAATCTAAAGTACAATATATAAAACTTTGTAAACTGCCTTGTTTATTATAATAGTCTATTACATGCTGCAAAGGATATTTAGAAAAAGATCTTGGATTATACATGGAAGTATGAGCTGTTACATAATTAATTCTTTTATTTCTATCTAATCTAGTATCTACCCAGCTACCTTCTTCTGGATAACATAAAGGCGGATAGTTAGGTTTTTTATCCCAGTTCATTATACTACTATCCCACCATACTTCTTTGTGACTAGCTAGAATCCTTAATACAGCATGACCTCTAAAACCATGAGGAGCAATAAGAGGTTGACATCTACTGTCTAAACTATTAAAAAAAGTAGCTACTTTTATAGGATCAAGGTCTTCTTCGCGCATAAACTTATACTTCCGTTTTTATGTTGACCTACTAAATTTTATAACATATAATACTCATATGTATTTAACTGAAAAAGATTTAAGATTTGAAATTAGACAAGTGAACGCTACTATTAATGAGTTAGCGACTGATCAAGCTGGAGATATTACCTATCTACATCAAGAAATTGTTGAATTAAAAAATCAAATACAAATGCTCACTGAACAAGTAGAGTTTTTAAAGGATAAATTAAATGAGTCATAAATTAGTAGGGTTTGCTGATTCAATAAATTCAGTATATATCCAAAATCAACTACAGTCAATAGCTAATCAAATTTCTGGACTAGAAATAGAGTTTGGAACTGAAGGTGATAGAAGACTTGCAAAATATACTAAAACACCTAATAGATTTCCTTGTCTCATGTTATTTCAAAATGATGTGCATAAAAATCATATTCACTCTAAAATGACAGAAGATTACGCATTAAGATGGGTAAGGGGAGCTATAGGCTAGTATGCCAAAGGCAATAGTATGTACACCTCACGATGCTAGAATAAATAAACATCGTAAAGATTATTTAACAGCAGTACATCATTCTATGGATTATCCATTTCAATCAGAAGATGGCAGAAATCCATCTCCTATGCATCAGCAATTAGAAACTACCTGTAAGCGTTTTAATCCTATAAAATATTGGCAGTTTACTAATTGCTGCACAGATTCTTTACAAATAGCATTTCACGTATTGTGTAGGCCTGGAGATACTGTTATTGTTCCTGCATATGGTTGGAGAGCTATAGCTAATGCTCCTCAATTTGTAGGCTTACATGTTATATATTGCGACATTGATGACACAGGCAATGTAGATTTAAATAAATTAGAAGATCTTATTATAGAGCATAAACCAGCTGCTGTACTAATAGTACATAATTTTGGAACCCTAGTAAATGTATCTAAAATAGCTGACACATGTATACTTAATAATGTTCGTATTATAGAAGATGCCGCACCTTCTTTTGTTATGAATGAACCTTATAAGTATAAGTTAGGTTCTTATTCAGATATAGTATGTTTTTCTTTTGACTTTACTAAGAGTCCTGGTTGTCTAGGAGCAGGAGGAGGACTTGCTACTAATAATGAAGAGTTATATCATAAGATTAAAACTATAGGATCTCATATCACATCTACACATGGTATAGGTACAAAATCATATTTAGATACTATAGCAGCAGGAGTGCTGAATACAGATATAAAATTAATAGAGCAAAATAACTACAGACAACATAGAGTCGATATTGCTACTTACTATATAAACAATCTTCCCTATAAAACTCTAAACGGAGAAAATTATATATTTCATCGTTTTATTATTTTAACAGATAGAGATATAAAACAAACAGTAATTGAGAAATTTAAATCACAAAAAATACTAGCTAAATCTGTATTTAATCCTAATACAAACACTCTTCCTAGGGCAAATGAGTTTACAGAAACAGCAATTGAGCTTCCTTGTCATCAGTTTATTGATATAAATGACTTAGATTCGAGAATTAAAAACATTTTATGAAAATACTAATAACTGGAGGATTAGGATTTATTGGTAGTCATTTAGTAGCAGCTTTAGGAAATCAACATACAATAGATATTATTGATAATTTTAATGATGCATATCCTGGATATCAATATATACATAGAGGTAAGCAAGGTCTACAAAAAGTCGGATTAATAGAACAAAAACATAGACAACAAGCTCTTAAATATAGATTAAATTTGATTAAGGGTAATTTTAAAAAATTATACAGACAATGGACTTTTGAAATGTCTGATGATTTTAAAAAAAATAAATATGATTTAATAATAAACTGTGGTTCTTTATGTGAAGCTATATTAAGTCAATATTTTAAGTGCTTTACTCAACATACGATAGTATCAGGAATTAAGAACATAAAAACATGGTTTCCAGATACTCCTTGCTTACACATAAGTAGTAGCATGGTTTATGGCACTTGGGAAGATCTAATTGACGAGCAGTGCTCTTTAGGAAGTGTAGACGTGTATGGTCGTTGTAAAATTGAAGCAGAGAAAGCATTAAGCAAAACAGATGTATGCCTTAGACCAATTCATGTTTACGGCATGGGAGATGGTAAATTTCCTATTTGGATGAATATAGAAAGACAAATAGCTATTAATAAGCCTGTACTAATAGAACAAGCAGGTTGTATCTATATTAATGATTTTGTTCTATCAGTAAAAAATATTATAGACAAATGGAATCCAGGAGCGTATAATATTTCATATGACTTTACTCGCAATCCTGATGCTATTAAAACAGTATATCCTAAACATTTTAAAACTAAAGAAAAACTAGGACCAACAGGCAAGAAAAGAGGTTTACTCTTATCAAATAAACTTAGACAGACTTTTAATTTCGACTACGAGTTTAGAGATTATGAGTCTACTATCAAGGATTATTACGAACAGTATGAAAAATATAAAACCAAGACCCAGAAATAATGGGATAAAAACAATGACTATCTATGTTCGTAATAACGATGTAGATAAAGCTATGCGTATTCTTAAAAAGAAACTTCACAATGAAGGTATGACTAAAGAACTACGTGAAAAAAGACATTTTACTCCTCCAGGTGAAAAACGTAGATTAGCAGCTAAAGCTGGTAAAAAAAGATGGATTAAAAAACGAGAACAAATAGAACAGCAAATGATTCGTAATGAACGAAATGCTATGAGAAAAACAAGGAATAAAAATAAAAATGTTTCCAGACAGAACCAAAATGCAAGTAGACCACATAAAAGGAATAGTACATCTAGGCCTAAGAGTAACTGATAATCACGTTCAAAATATTGTAATGCCTATCAGAGAAATGTTTAAAATATGCACACCATCTACAAAAAAATATGAGTGGACTGTAGGAACAATTTATTGGCAATTTTATAGAAAAACAGAACATATAAAATTATTTTTTAAAACTGAGCATGTAGATTTTCATTGGAGATTTAGTCATGAAGAGTGGGATGATATTACTAAAGAATTGCTAGAGAAAGTAAAAGAAGGTTAATGCATTCTTGCTAACTGCTTGTTTATTATATAATATGTTTATATAACAAATAAGGAGATAACAATGAGAGCGTTCAAAGGAACATTTAAAAAGAAAAATGGTGAGTCAAGAGATATGTTATTTGCTAAAATTTCTGATTTACCTCAATCGTTTCTTAGCACAATGGTGCAAGGAGCAGGTTCTGAGCAATCATATCCAGCAGGTATGGAACTAGTTTGGGATTTAGAAGCAGACAACTATAGAGTATTTAATTGGAACTCTGTAGAGTCTGATCCAAAGGAGTTTTCAATTGACGAAAGTTATTTTACCTGACGATGATGAAATCAAAGGATCAATAGAAGAAGATCATATATTAGTAAAATCTGCTACTATTGATTTTGAAGAACTAAAAAAACTAGCTAAACAAAGTGCTTTGAAGAAGCAAGACGAAAGCTGAACTGGACTCGGGGGCAGTACCCGACAGCTCCACCATAAGTACATAATGTGTGTTTTTGATGGGGCTGAACTAGGATCGACAGGTAGTGTATAGTTAAGTGGAGAAGCAGGTGTGCAAACAACCTTAATCGTAAGACAACTACAAATGCAAACGATAATTTTGCGCCTACAGGTTATGCTCTAGCAGCTTAATACTGGTGGGTATGGGTTCCACCTAGAAACAGAACGGGCCTTTAATCATAACGAGAAATATAATGAAAAAAATATACATTCTAGGAAATGGGAGTTTTGCCCAAGAAGTATTTGAGCAAATAATTGTGGCTAATCAAATTAAAAATTTTGGAGGCTTTATTATCTTAAAGGATAATAAAGCTTTTTGTATAGGAGAAGAAGGTGCTGAAGCATTTAATTATCCTCAAGATGCACAATTTATATTAGGTACTGCAAATCCTAAGTGGAGAAAACAATTTTATAACCATTTTCTAGGTTATTATGAGCTTAATATTAATCACTGGCCTAATATGTCTGCTCCTAATTCTTATCAGTCCTTAAGTTCTACTATAGGAATTGGTAATTTATTTTTAATGTATACATTAGTAAATGCTAATACACAAATGGGTAATTTTAATTTATTATGCACTTTTACATCTATTAGCGTAAATTGTGCACTAGGAAATCATAATGTACTATCTCCTTATTCTTCTATATCAAAAAATGTATGTATAGAAAATTATAATTTATTAGAATCAGGTGAAATTTTATTTGAAGATTTAGAAAGTGACTGTATATTAACTAATGGTGTAGTATACGCTAATGATTAAAGTAGCTGTAATGCAGCCTTATGCGTTTCCTTACTTTGGTTATCTACAACTTATGAAGGCTGTAGATCATTTTGTATTTATGGATGATGTTACTTTTATTAAAAAAGGTTGGATGAATAGAAATAAACTTATTGCTAATGGCGAAGAGCAGATCTTTACTATTCCTGTTAGTAAGATTTCTCAGAATAAAAAAATTAACGAACATTATATTAGTTCTAAATGGTCTACAAAATTAATTAGGTCAATTCAACACAACTATCAGAAGAGTCCATATTTTAAAGAATATTCTGTTCATCTTTTTCCACTTATAAAAGAATTAGAAGATAAAAAATTCTCAGATGCTTGTATTTTAATTTTTGAAACTATAGCAGATATACTTAATATAACATCAAAATGGCATTTATCTTCATCATTTGGTGTAGAACATTTAAAAGCAGAACAAAAGATTATTACTATCTGTAATGAATTAGATGCAGATATGTATATAAATCCTATTGGAGGGTTAAGTCTTAATTTTTATACTCAAGAGCTATTTAATCCAATCCAACTACGTTTCATCAAACGACAAGATTCTTTACCCTCTACATCTATAATAGATTTGTTATTTAGTATAGGAGCAGAAGAACTTCGTAATAATATAGATAAATATGAATTGATAAGTAAATGACTACAAAAGCTCTACATGAAATTTTTACAGCTAAAACCGGTATAAGCTCAATGGATAGACATTCAATTAGTGATATGGCTACCCATTTTGATGCTTTAAGACAATATGGACGCGACTGCGCTTTAATACATGAATTAGGGGTCAGAGAAATAGGATCATCATGGGCATTTTTAGCGGGGCTTGCAGATAGAGGCAATGCTATGGTTACAATGTCTGAAGATCGTAGAAAATTAGATATGAATCCTATAACTGCCTTAGTATCTATAGATCATGTACATCCTGACAAATTTGCAGGAGAAGGAACTTTAGCAGAGTTTCAAAAACATGCACGAGAAAATAATGTACATCATGAGTTTATTGAAGCTAGTTCTTTAGATGTAATTATTGAACATTCACATTGTATATTTTTTGATACAGATCATACTTATAAACAACTTTCTCAAGAATTACAGCTACACGGTAATAAATCAAATAAATATTTATTATTTCATGACACTATAGGATGTGCTCATGAAATAATTCCTGCAATTAATGAATTTTTAGAAGAGTATCCTGAATGGATAGTATTTGATCATAGTGTAGAATCACAAGGTATGACTTCACTAGCTAGAATGACTGTAGAGCAATATAATGTAATGATAGAACATCAAGAGCGTTCTAGATCTGGTGAGCAATTTAGACCGCAATATGAGGATCAAAATAATGACTAAACCAATTATAATATTTGGAAATAAAGATTTAGCAGAAATGGCTAAATGGTATTGGGGTAGTACTGTTGTAGGATTCACAATGGATAATCCTGAATCTGATACATTCTTGGGTTTTCCCATGTATGATTTTGCAACAATAACAGAAACTAGACCTCCTTCAGAATATGATATGTTTATCCCTGTGATAGACAACAGAACAAGAGCTAAAATATATAATAAAGCTAAAGCATTAGGCTATAGACTACCTAGTTATATACATCATGATGCTTTAATATGGAATAGAAATGCTATTGGAGATAATTGTTTTATACAAGAATTTAACAATATACAGTATAAAACTACAGTGGGTAATAATGTAATTATGTGGGCAGGTAATCATATTGGTCATCATAGTATAATAGAAGATCATTGTTTTTTTACGTCTCATGTGTGTATGTCAGGACATTGCCACATTGGTAGTCACTCATATCTAGGAGTAAATGCTACTATTAGAGATTTTGGAGAAATAGCTGAAGGCACATTTGTATCTATGGATACATCTATAACTAAAAATATCACAGAATCGTGGGGAATGTATAGAGGAAGTCCAGCACGGAGATTAAAAAATGTGGAATAAGCACGGCATTATTTATTCTGATAAAAAAGCACAGCTACCTGTAGTAGAAGAAAGAAACTGTTCTTGGAGAATCTATTTTACTTCTCGTAATAAATTAAACCAAAATGAAGGTTACTTTATTGATGTAAAAAAAGGTAAACCATCTAAAATATTAGCTCCTGCAAAACAAATGCTCGTTCCTGGAAATCCTGGAAGTACTGATTCCGCAGGTGTTATGCCGGTCTGTAAGTTTGAAGATAAACTATATTACATAGGCTGGACTATAAGACAAGATGTTCCTTATTTTAATTATTGTTCTGTAGCAGAAGAAGGTTTAAATGCTAAATTTAAAAAACTTGGACCTATCCTATCTCCAGACATAGTAGATCAAGGATATTCAGGCACTATATGTGTAACTAAACTTAAGGATACATATATGGGTTACTATTTATCCTGTAATAAATGGTTACCAGATGAAAATGGTGATTTACAGCCTTCATATAATATTAGATTAGCTACATCAGATGATGGAATAACATGGAGTAAATCAGTTATACCTACCATTAAACTAAGAGGCGAAGAAGCGGGTATTTCATCTGCTACTGTATATAAACATAAAGACATTTTTCATATGTGGTTCTCAGTAAGAAACAGCATCGAGTTTAGAACAAATCCAGAGCACGCATACACTATAGAACATGCTATTTCTAAAGATGGATATGTCTGGACAAGAGATACAAAATTTGGTATAGTTCAAGAACTGGAATTTGAATCAATTATGTGCGCTTATCCAGTAGTAATTCCTTATGAAAATAAACTTCATATGTTTTATAATGGCAATGGTTTCGGTGAAACCGGTATAGCACATGCAACAATGGAAATGGAGAAATTATGTTAACAGATAATATAAAAGAATTGAATGAACAAGGTTATACTATTGTAAAAAATTTAGTAGACATTGAACTTATAGACAATATATACAACTCAGTAAATAGAGTATTTCAAAAACAAGCAGACCGTACTGGGTGTAAAGATATGGAGGAGCTAAAAGCTAAACACTATGATTTGTGGAATCTTTGTGATCTACATTGTCAATGGAATTTACATGGACACTATTTGCAATGTTTACTAGGATTTAAAATGGCTGAGTTTATGACTAACCCAGATGTTAGTATAAATGTAAGACCTATAATATATTGTGATCAATACCTTCCTATTAAAATGAGAGGCTCTACTGATTCTTTAGTATGTTGTGTACCTTTAATTACGGAAAAAGAATCAGGGTATATACAAATGATTCCTAAAAAATTAGATTCAGATCGTAACATTACATATAAAGTGCACACACGTGAGTGGCGCGATGCAGATGATAAAGATTGGGTGTCTATTGATGTTCCTAAAGGAGATATTTTAGTATTTGCTCATGATGTAGCACATAGACATAGTAAAGCAAAAGATGGTAGTTTGTGGTATGCTTATTATACTTTTAATAATATGAATGATCCTGCATTTATTGAAGCAGGATACCCGCATCCTTATACTGATTGGACTAAAAGAGACTACTCAGATGAACATGCATAAATAAAAAATAAGAGGGGGTATAAAATATGAAAACAACTAATTTAAAAGAAATAGAAGAACAAGGTTATACTATTGTAGATAATCTTGTTGAAACTGCATTTTTAGATGCAATTAAAGAATCAATTACAGCAATATTTGAAAAACAGATAGAATATACAAAAAGTAAAGATATTGTAGATTTATTTGAAAATCACAATGAAAGATTTGCTAACTGCACAAAACATGCTCAATGGAATTTACAATTACATCATTTAGGTGTAATGCTAGGTTATAAAATAGCTAAATGTATGATTGAACCACAGGTTAGTATTTGTACTAGACCTGTAATATATTTTAATAATAAAGATACAGCAGAAAAAGAAGTGCATCACACAACTCCTGCACATCAAGATTCTAAGTCTATGCAAGGTTCTAGTGATGCAGTAGTATGTTGGGTTCCTTTAATAGACATTACAGAAGAGTTAGGACAGCTACAAGTTGTTCCTAAAAGTCATAAACAAGGAGATTTAACAAAATCTATACATGAAGGCTTTGGTTTAGTAGAAGATTCCGACTTTAAATTTGAATCTGTAAAAGTAAAAAAAGGCTCAGTTCTAGTTTTTGACTCTAATTTAGTTCACAAAAGCGGTGATATTAAAGAAGGCACTCGTTGGTCAGCACACTTTAGATTTAATAATATGTATGATCCTGAATATATTGTAAAAGGATACCCACATAATTATATTTACGCACCAAAGAGTAAAGCATGATTCGTATAATTTATAGAACTTGTGGCTGGAATAACCATAATAATAGGCCTGACTGGTTTCATTATAGAAGTTGTTGGGAAAATCTAGTTGATACAAGTAAAATTGCTGATTGTGCTATAATGGTGCTTTATGATGGTAAACTACAAGGACATGAAGAGTATAACTATCATGCAGAAGTATTAGAAATTGATAGTGCTGCCAAACTTCCTGAATTATATAAAAAATGGGAATTAGGTAGTGATACATATATAGATCATGACGAACAAGGTAGAGAAATACATAAAAGAGTAGAAGCTCCAGACAGGGAAAAAGCATCTGGATATTTAATGTATGAATTAATTAGAGACAACATTAATGACTGGGATGATAATGATATTATATATCTTGTAGAAGATGATTATATGCACATGCCTGGTTGGACTACTGTTTTACAAAATATATATGATATGTATGACGGTATAAATTATGTTTCTTTATATGATCATCCTGATAAATATACTCCAAGGTATCAAGGATTACAAAGTCAAATTATAATATCTAATTATTGTCACTGGAGAACAGTTCCTAGTAGTTGTGGAACCTTTGCTGGTAGAGTAAAAACTTTTAAGGAAGATTTAGATATTCACATGGGTAGTCTAGGAGACCATAATAAATTTACTCTTTTAGCAGAAAGAAATAGAAATATAGTATCTGCAATGCCTGCTTTTGCTACACACTGTGTTGAACCTTGGGCATCTCCTTTTAGAGATTGGGCTAATATATGATACCTTTTACTATTAAGAAACAACTTGATTCTAATAGATTTAATGAATATTTACTTACAGCTAATACTACTAATCAATTTACAAATTATGGTTATGCCGTACAACTTTTAGAAGAACGTGCTAGAACTATGTTAAAAATTGATGATAGTAAAGTAGTTATTGCTACTTCTAGTGGTACTTCTGCGCTAGATGCTATAATAAATGGGATGATAAGAAAAGACTCTCATAATTATAGAGTAGGAACTCAAGCATTTACTTTTCCCTCTAATAGAATAGGCACTGCACGAGGAGCTATTATAACTGATATGACTCCTGAATGTAATATAAATTTAGATAATGAGTATATACAACAATCTGCTGATTTGGTTATAGTTACTAATATATTTGGTCATTTACAGGATATAACTGAGGTATCTAACAAAACAGAGCATAGAAATAAAAAATTAATATTTGATAATGCTGCATCTCCTTATTCATTTTGGAAAGGCACTAATACTTGTAATCTAGGAACAGCAAGTTATATATCATTACATCATACAAAACCTATAGGTTTTGGTGAAGGTGGTTTAGTTATAATTGACAAAGAATATGAAAATAGTGTAAGAGCTGCTTGTAATTTTGGTATAGTAAATGGTATAGCTAATGAATACGGTGGTAATTATAAAATGAGTGAATTAAGTGCTGCTGGTATTTTACAGTGGTGGGATCAATTTAATATTGATGAAATGCAAAATATATTTATAAAAAATTATAATACTTTAAGATACGAAATGAGAAATGAAAATGGAGATTTTTGGATTAATCATACTTCTGATACTTGGTTTCCTACTTGTTTACCTTTTATATCTAACTCACCTATAGATGAATTATCAGGAAAATATGACAGTAAAGAATATAGAAAATACTATAAACCTTTAGCTGAAGGTTATGTAGTATCAGATATTATGTATAATAATATTATGTGTATTGCATTAACTGAGGGAGTAGAAAAATGTATAAACGTATAGCTGTAGTAACAGGATGTGCAGGTTTTATAGGAACTACCTTTACAAGATTACTACTTGAAAAAGGATGGTTAGTATATGGGATAGATAAGTTTACATATGTAGCTAATTTTGAAGAAGTACAATGGCTTGCAGATACATATCCTGATACTTTTACTTATACTGTGGAAGACATTAAAGATATAGATAGACTTCCTGAGTGTGATGTAGTATTTAATTTAGCTGCTGAATCTGATGTAGACAATAGTATCGTTAATATGGATAAGTTTATTGATTCTAATATTTCAGGCGTAAAAAACTTATTAGAAATAATAACACATAAAAGTGTGCAAATAAAACATAATAAACCGTTATTTTTTCAAGTCTCTACAGATGAAGTGTATGGAGATACGGTAGCAGAAAGTTTTGATGAAACAGCTGCTTTAATGCCTAGTAACCCTTATGCAGCTACTAAAGCAGCTGCTGATATGCTTATAGAAAGCTGGTCTAGGACTCATGGATTAGATTATATAATTGCTAGACCTTCTAATAATTATGGTGAAAATCAATATCCAGAAAAATTAGTACCTACAGCGGTTAGATGTCTACAACGGGGTAAAAAAATTAAATTACATGACAAAGGAAAACCTATTAGATCATGGACTCATGTAGAAGATACTGCAGAAGCATTTATTTTACTATATGAAAAGGCGTGTAGAAATAATATTTATAATATACAGTCAGATTACGAACAAACAAATTTTGTAACTGTTAAAAAAATAATAAATGCTTATTTTATGGGTGATATTGCCACAGATATTCCAGATTATAATAAACATATAGATTATAGTTATGATAGACCAGGACAAGATGTAAGATATTCAATATCATGTGAATCTATTAAAAACTACGGATGGTATCCTAAAAAAGATTTTGATAAAGAGATTAGTAAATTAATTAACTATTATAAAAAAAGAAAGTGGAAATGGTAATGAAAGTTTTTATTACAGGAATTAGTGGGCTACTTGGTAGCACTATGGCTAGGTACCTTATTATGCAAGGAGATAAAGTAGTAGGCATTGATAATATGATTGGTGGAGTAGAAGGCAATGTACCAGATCATCAAGATTGTGAATATCATAGAGGTGATATACTAGATACAGAACTTATGAAAGAGATTATGACGGGATGTGATGTAGTGTTTCATACAGCATCTTTACCTTATGAAGGTTTAAGTGTATTTTCTCCTACAGTAACTGCTACTAGTATAGTATCGGGGACTATTAGTACAGCTATTGCTGCATTACATAACAAGGTAAGACTTTTTATAAATTGTTCTTCTATGGCTAGGTATGGTGATCAAACACCTCCTTTTACAGAAGATATGCCTACAAAACCTGTAGATCCTTATGGGCTAGCTAAAGTGCAAGCAGAAGAACATTTACAGATGTTAAGCGAAATACATGGATTAAACTATGTAACAGTAGTTCCTCATAATGTTATTGGAGTAGGACAAAGATATTATGATCCTTTTAGAAATGTAGTAGGAATTATGATTAATAGAGCTGCACAAACTAAAAATCTTATAATATATGGTGATGGAGAACAAAAACGTTCTTTTTCAGATGTAAGAGATTGTATTGTAGCAGTAGAAAGAATTATGAAAAGTTTTCGCACAAACTTATCAGGACAAGTATACAATATCGGGCCTGACGATAATGAAATGTCAATTATACAGTTAGCTACATTAATTACTCAACTTTCAGAAGTTTATATAAAATTTGATCATTATCCTGATAGACCTAGAGAGGTAAAAGATGCGTATTGTTCTAGTGACAAAATTAGAAAAGAATTTAACTATAATCCTACTACAGAAGCAAAACAAACTATAGCAGATATGGTAAACTGGATTAAGCCTATTACTCGTGAGTTTGAATACCATCTACCTGTAGAACTAATTACAGATCAAACACCTAAAACATGGACGGATAAACTAATTTAATGAGTAAGATTCAAGAGAAAATAACTGTAATAATGGATGAATTACAACAAAAGATGGAAAGTAATGCTCATTTAACAGATGTTACTGCAATAGTTACTTTACTTGCACAAGTATCTATTTATAGAGCACACATGAAAGATGAAGATAAAGATTACCATGATGCAATTGTATGGTGGTTAGAAGAGTACCCCGAAGGAAAAGCTTGGCGTGAGGAGTAAAGATTGTCGTGGCTGTAGACATGTTCATTGGGGAGTAGGGTTGGGAGTAGGAATAGCATGTGTTCACCCAAACAATCAAAAATACAATCCAAAACGCCAAAAAGAAGGCGAAGAAAGAACTTATTGGAACTCAACAACTCAAGTATTTAATATACCTGATGGATGTCAATTACGAGAGGAAAGAATAGAAAATGGCAGTTAAAGTAATCACACCTTATGTGTATGATAATGAAATATTAGAACATAAAGATAAGTTTTGGGATCTTGATATACATTATGAAAAAGATACTGCAGGAATTGGCTCTGATTTAATGTACCAAAAGATGTGGAATCAATTTCCAGAACATGATATTTTTATACTTCATGCAGATATGCATCCATTTAAAGATGGGTGGTGGGAAGAAATGTTAGAATATGTTGATAAGTATCCAGAAGCAGGAATGTTGGGTTTACTATTGTTATATCCTGCACAGAATAATAACTATGAACACTATATACAGTGTGCTGGTGGACAATTTACTGACGGTAAACCAGATCATTTTGGTAGCGGTTTATTACTTGAAAATAAATCACAATTTAAACAAGATTTAGAAGTTGATGATGGAAGATATACAACAGTTCGAGAAGTAGCATGGACAACTTTTGGAGGTTGTTATCTTAGAAGAAGTTTTTTAAATACTGTAGGAGATTTTAGTCCAGAATATGAATGGACATATAATAGAGATGTTGATTATTGTTTAAAAGCTAGAGAAGCTGGAGAACATATTTATCAAATACCTGTCAGACTTTTACACCATGAATCAAGAGACAACAAAAGAATAAAAGATCAATCTAAAGCTGATATGGAAATGAGAAACTTACAAACATTACTGGCGAAATGGGCAAATTCAAAATTTTACAAAACACTGGACAAAGAGATAAAAAGTGGATAAAGTATATATAACGAAACAAGAAATGTATGATGGTATTGAGAAAGAAGCTAAAAAATTAAAATCAGGAGCTAATGGTCCTATACTAACTATATTGTTATGGATATGGATTATGTGGGCACTAATATTCTTAGTAATTCCTGCTTTTATATCCTTAGTATTAGTAGTGGTAGTATATGCACCATTCTATCTTGTAGATCAAAAAATTATTAAAAGGAGATATAATGGCTAAGCTAAATAAAGCATGGGTGCAAGCATCCCTAGAAATGTCACAAGTAGATAAAGACAAACTTGATTGGTGGCATAAAAAAATTTCAGGGGCATCATCTAATAGATTAAGAGGTTTTATTAATAATTTATGTGGAGCTGATAATGTAAATTATCTTGAAATAGGTGTTTACAAAGGTTCTACAATAATTGCAGCAGTAACTAATAATCCTAAAACAAAAGCTTGGGGTATAGAAAATTCTAGCTATGACTTTAGACAAACTTTTCCTGATCAAATACCAGAAGGATCTTCTTGCTGGCCTTCTATGATACGTGATTTAAATGAAAATCTAAAAAAATGGAGCACTCATTTAAATTATGTACCTGATGCCATTACTATTATAGAAGATTCTTTTCAAAATGTAGATTATAGTAAACTTCCAACATTTAATATATGTTATTTAGACATAGAAAAATTAAATCCTGTTATATATGACGAGTTTTTTACCTTAGTATATCCAAAGCTTGATAAAGATTGTGTTTTAATAGTATCAGGAGTTACAAATCCTGTATTTATGGAAGAATTAAATAAAGCTCTACTTAGACATGATGATAGTTTTACAGTAGATTATGAGTTTTTAAAAGTAAGTGGAGCAGGTTCGGATAGCAGAAATTATTGGAATGGAATTAGAGTACTAGGATTAAAAAGAAAAGTTAAAGCAGTAGTTAAATCAATAGTAACTAAAAAACCAACACCTAAACCTAGTAAAGAGGCTTAAATGAAAAAGAAATCAGCAATAAGTTTAATAAGTTATGATGCAGCTTATTTACCTGAAAGTATTTCTAGATATTATAATTATGTAGATGAAATTATATTAGGATTGGATAAGAACAGAAAAACTTGGAGTGGTAATAGTTTTTCTTTTGATGAAAAACAATTATGGGCAGATTTAAGTGCTATTGATGGAGATTCTAAAATTTCTATTATAGAAGAAGATTTTGTAAAAAGTAGTGTCGCTATTGAAAATGACAACTATGAAAGAAATTTTCTTAAATCACAATGCACTACTGATTGGATTTTTAGTTTTGATGCTGATGAGTGGTTAATTAATTCAAAATACTTTTTTTATGAGTATTGCCCTATTGTAGAGCGTTATTATAATAAAGTAGATATTTGTATGACTTGGGCAACTCCTTATAAGTCCATTGATGATACAACTTTAGTTATTGTAAATGAAGATGGTAGTCCATTTTTTGGAGAAAATCAAGGAGTAGTTACCTCTAAAGACAGCACCTTTACATATGCTAGATGGACAGATAAAAGTGCAGCAGGAGCAAATAGAGTTACTTCTCCTCTTATTGCATTACATTGGAGTCTTTGTAGAGAAAGAGCAGACTTACATCAAAAAATTAATAATATAGGACATTCAGATATAGTAGAAAACGATCCTTTTTATCAAATATGGGAGCAAGTAACTATGGATAACTATCATGAGTTACACAATTTTAAAACTTCAGGATTAGGTCAAGCACAATGGCCCCGTTTAAGAGCAATCCCTGCTAGTGAAGTAGAAGATTTTTATAAACAAAACGAAGGACAGGCTTACTAATATGATTATAGATTTTATAGGAAAATTTTATGACAACCATTCTCTATCTATTATTAATAGAAATTTAGCAATTAAATTAGCAGAATTACATCCTGATTGGGAAATCTCTATAACACCTTTAGACTCTTATGATCCTGAGTATAGAGTTGAAAAAAATATAGTTAAACAATTAAAAGTATTAGAACAGGCAGAAACAGGTGAGCCAGATATTCAATTAAGACATTCATATCCGCCTATATGGCAGTGGCCTGCAAGCGATAAAACTAAAGTTGTGTTTATTCAACCTTGGGAATATACTAAAGCACCTTTTGAATGGCAATATAAGTTTGAAACCTTTGCAGATGCATTAATTGTTCCTAGTAAATATGTAGCTAACGTATTTAAAGGCGCAGGACTTAACCCTGAAAATTTATATGTAGTACCTAATGGTTATGACGATCAATTATTTAATATATCAGAAGATAACTTAGAAAGTAATTATATAGATAGTAGTAGATTTAATTTTGTATATGTAGGCAATGCTCAATGGAGAAAAGGTTTAGATATACTTATGAACTCTTGGAAAGATTCTTTTAAAAAATTTGATAAAGCTACATTAATTATAAAAGATAATCCTAAAATTTATGGACAAAGTAATATACTAGATGAAATTATAAAAATGCAAGTCAAAACAGGATGTTCAGAAATTGTATATATAAATGATGATCTATCAGATAAAGAAATGGCATCAATATTTAAAAGTTCAGATATTGTAGTGCACCCTTACAGAGCAGAAGGGTTTGGTATGCATATACAAGAAGCAATGGCTTGTGGATGTATTCCACTAGTATCTGAACTTGGTCCTACAGATGATTTTGTAAACGCTGATAATGGTTTTAAGATACCAGTAACTAAAAAATCTGTAAATATAACAGATTTAAATGTATTTGCTATGAAACCAGGAGATGCTATGACAGGAATGAGCACCCATACTTTTTATAATGAACCTAATTCTGATGCATTAACAAACGGTATTAAGATGATATATCATTCTCATAATAAAGCAGAAGAGATTTATTCTAAAAAAGATAATATGAATATGGTAAATACTTGGGATAAGATAGCAGAAGACTATATATCTGTATTTGAAGAAGTTAGTGCTAGACAAAATATTGTTAGATATTGACTTTTTAATAATTTGTAATACTATAGTATTACAAGGAGAATAAAATGGACGAATTAGACGAATTTTTTGCAAATCTAGAGGTAGAAGCAATAAATAGTAAATCATTAGAAATACCTAGTTTAGATAAAAAAATTATTGATGATTTTCATGGTAATGTTCCAATTTTTAATGAGGAAGTTAGCGGGCAATTACCTACTATTACTCCTAAAGCTCAGATATACATTACAGATGTGTTAGAACAAGGACAATATTTTAGATTTGCAGTAGATGGTGGAGGTTGTTCTGGTTTTAACTATGCTTTTGATGTAGAGACACATCCTAAAAAAGATGATATACAATTTTCAGAAAGTCCTCCATCTATTATTGATTCTGTTAGTATAAAATATTTATATGGAAGTATTATAGATTTAGACACATCAGGTCTAAGTAAACAGCTAAAAGTAGATAATCCAGGAGCTAAAGCTAGTTGTGGTTGCGGAACAAGTTTTGCATTTGATGACTCTATGTTACTATCATGATTTATAAAGAAATTGTAAATGAAAGTGGTCTTCCTTGGTTAGATCTTGATATAGAAGTTCCACATCAAGAAATGCTACAAGAAGCTATAACACTAAAAGATGAATTTGTAAAACACAGAGATGAAGATAATGGATCAGGGTATAGTCATAAAGGTTGGAGAAGCCTTTGTATACATGGTATAGATGCTTATAAAACTAATCATTATGAGCAATATGGTTATACATCAAATGATGAAGCTCCTTACGTATGGACAGATATATGTTCTAGATGCCCTGTGACTAAAGAATTTTTTCAAGACTATTTTCCTTATGATACTTATTATAGAGTTAGGTACATGTTACTAGAACCGCAAGGCTATATAACTCCACATACAGATACTGATGTGCATAAATTATCTCCAGTTAACTTAGCACTTAATAACCCTGAAGGTTGTAATTTTAAAATGAAAGGTCATAAAGGTTTTTTACCTTTTTCTGCGGGAAAAGCATTATTACTAGATGTAGGTAATACACACGCAGTATATAATAATAGTGATGAAGATAGATACCATATAATAATACATGGTAAAGTAAATAAACAATTTAAACAGTTAGTAGAATATAGTTATGCGAAAAATGGGTCTCAATAAAAATTATGTAGTAGCTATATTTGATGACCCAAACTTTTCATCTAAAAATATGACTATACAAGAAAAACGAGCAGAAATTACAGGATTCTTTACTAGATTTAAATATTTTGGTCCTATTATATATGGTAATTCAATTAATGAAGTATTAGATAAAGCACTTGAGCATAATGTTGAGTTTTGTGTAGCACAGTCTGTAGGACATATAATAAAAGAAGGAAGTTTCTTTAGACTGCTTGAAAAATGGATGGAAAAAAAGAATTTTTTTGTTACTGGGCATATTATGGACAAAGAAATTCCTAATAGTAATTGGGCAGAAGGAAATGGATATTATGGTCTACACAAACAGTGTATATTAGTTAATTTAGATTACTATAAAAAATTTAATAAACCTGTATGGGGAGATGCTAAACATAAACTAGATAAACCAGAACACCTAGCCGCAGCAAATAGACATGCTAAAGATATTCATGATGATTATACTCCACTATCTTTAAGACCTGCAGAAGAAACAAAAGTATGTACTCCTTTAGTGAGTGGTTGGAATTTTATAAATACTAGTTTAGAAAATGGACTTACTGTATATAATTTTCATCCTAAAGTTCGAGACGCAAAACAATTTGTTTATCCTACAAGCAGTATAGAAGACTTACAAAACCAATTATCTTGGATTAATAACATTGTAAATTACGCACCCCAATGTGTATTTTTATGGAATACAGAAACTTACTTAGATCTTAAATATTGTAAATTAGATAAGCCTATTAAAAATTTATATACTCTAGCAGCAAGTTTTAAACCTCATATGATATTAAACACTTTTGGTTTTGAAGAGGATACTATAGTAAATTTTTATGATTATAGTAAACCTGCATTAGCGTATAAAAATATGATGTTTAAGTATTGGGATGGAGAAGACTATCCTTCTTTTATAAATTGGGCAAGAAAACAATACTCGTTTAACGAAACACACGGCACTATGACAGAAAATGAAACAGATCAGAGTCTATGGCAACGTGAAATTAATTGGTGGGGAAGTGAAGCAAATATTAAAGAACATTGGTATAGATATAAAAAGTTAAAACATACATTTACTCATGTAGATATTTGTAAAGATCCTACACCTATAACTAATAGAATAGTAGCAGATACCAGTAGTTTAATTTGGTGGAGTAATGCATTTCATACTGTAAACGCACACTATCTTCAAGGATTACAAGGTGTTACAAACAGTTATAATACATGGATTAATCAAATTAAAATAAATAATCCTGACATATGGATTTTAGGTAAAGATTTTATGGATAAACCTATTGAAGGGAATCAGATTAAAGATTATGTTGTTAAAAACTAAAACAAGATTAAAATTTGATAATAACTGGGTTAAACAGTTAAAATTTGTAGAACATACAGACCAAGATTTAGCGGGTCATGTAGACGCTATTTCTATTAAAAGTGAATCAGGTAGTGTATTTGATTTTTATAGATCTAATCCTTTAGAGAACCCTGATGATTTTAAATATACTGCGCTATATAACAAAATACCAGAAGTTAAAAAATTAGTAGATCATTTTCAATTACAAACTACTAGAGTGAGAATACACAGACAACTTCCAGGTCAAGAAATTCCTTTACATACTGATGGTAATAATACCGCAGTAAAAGATAAAAATGATTATATGATTAGAAGTATTACCGCGCTCACTGCAAGTAAAGATTTTATATATAAATTTATAGATACAGAAAATAAACGTAGAGTTCAATGTCTAGAACAAGGGGAAACAATATTTTTTGACCCTGACTTAGTAGCACATGGAATGTCAAATGAGTCAAAAACAGAAACTAGATATGCTTTAGTGCAGATATTTAAGTTATACCCAGTTACAGCTTGGGCAAGAGATTTTATAAACACTGAAAAAGTAGTAACAATATGAATATAGACTTTGGTACAGCATTTCATAAACCAAATGGTAATGCAGTAAAAGTGACTATCAATGAATTTAGAGATAAATTATATTTACATATAAGAGATTACACAATGGATGGAGACACAGGACAGTGGTTTCCTACTAAAACAGGATTTTCTATTCCGGCAGATGAAGTTAGTTCTTTAATACCTTTACTAAATGACGCAGCAGAAGCTGTTGCTCAGAGATATATATGGAATAATCAATTGGAATTAGAATTTGAAGAATTGGAGAATGAATATGAGTATTAAAGCTTGGAATGATGAGCAAGAAGTTGAATTAACTAGACTTTATTTAGAAGAAGAAATTAAAGATGTACATGAACTAGCTGCTATATTTGAAAAGGGTTATAGAAGCGTGATAAGTAAATTAGTACAGCTTAAGATATATGAAAAACCTGAACTTGAAGAAGAAGATAAGTCATTAACTGTAAAAGTTATGCTGAGAGAACTTGAAGAAATACTAGGAGTAGAAGTAATTGGAACTAATTTAAATAAAAAAGAAAATTTAAGTAAGTTGTTAGAAGCTATCAAAAAGAAGATTGGCTAATGGGAACACTTAAACCAGGTGTACCATTATCCTATGAACGAGTAGGTGGTGTAGTGTATGGTAGATACCACGGAACAACGGATAGATTTAAAATTGGAGAAGAAATGAGACCAATATCACCAAATGATATAAAACCAGAGCCACATAGAGTTGGTTGGGATTCTGCTGCTAGACCTGCTCATAACCAATATACACAAGAAGAAATAGAAGATTTAGGTTTTAAAGTGGTTATGGAACGTCAAGAAGATGGTTCTATAAATATTGGACCTAAAACAAATGTGTATAAGTTTAATGAAGATAAACTGATAGAAGAGTTTACAGACTATATTGATAGCACTTATGCATCACACTATAATACCAACAAAATTCAATCTATGGAAAATATTATAGACAAAGGTCATGGCACTGGATTCTGTATGGGCAATGTTGATAAATATGCAAGTAGATATTTAAATAAAGGTACTAGAGATGATGCTCGTAAAGATTTAATGAAGGTGTTACATTATACACTTCTTCAATTACATATACATGATAATAACTTATAAGGACTACTCATGAAATATATCGTAGATATTGATGGCACTATCTGTCGTGCACATCAATTACCCAGTGGTAAATGGGATTATCAAAATCACACACCTATTGATGGAAGAATTACTAGAATAAATAAACTATATGAAGAGGGTCACACTATTAAATATATGACTGCAAGAGGGGCAGTTAGTGGTGTTGATTACTATGAAATGACTAAAAATCAATTAGATAGTTGGGGTTGTAAATATCATGAACTGTCAGTTGGTAAAAAAGAACACTACGATATTTGGGTAGATGATAAAGCTCATAATTCGGAAGTATTCTTTAAATGACAACCAGTATGAGATGGTTTGCTAATCAGTGGCAAACTCAAGAAGTTGACGAAACTGTGGTAAACAGAGTCTTAGCAGCTAAAAATGTATTAGACATTGGCTGTGGACATAATCCTTATAAAAAATTCGCTACAGGTAACTTTTTAGGTATTGATGCTTATATTGATACAGCAGATAAACATATAGATTTTTTAAATTTTAGAACTAAAGAAAAGTATGACCTCATAATTTCTTATGGGGTTTTTCACTTTCATAGTTTAGATTTAATAGATATGCAACTTAAAAAAACTATGAAGCTACTTACTCCAGATGGTGTATTATGTATGAAAGTAAATCCTAACTGTCCTAATTTTGATGGTTCTATATTACCGTGGTACAATAAATGGACAAAATCTCTTGCTTACCACTATGGGGAAGTGTATAATAAAAAAGTTAAAAATATGAGGGAAAGTACTCGTGGGAGATTTAAATGGGAATATGAATAGGCAACTATGGAATATTATATTGTAGTATTACTATTAGGTGTTTTTTATGGATTCTTAGTAGGCTTAATACCTGTAGCTGGAGCTACAACAGGACTTATTGCCGTATATAGTTTTGTAAGTTACTTTCATGATCCCTATATGTTAGTGGTATTTACTACAGCTATTGTAGTTACAAGTAGTATAGGTGATACCTTCTGTGGTGTAGTTATGAATATACCTGGAGCAGGAGGCGCTGCCGCTACTATGGTAGATGGTTTTCCCATGAGTCGTAGAGGAGAAGCTGCAAGAGCGCTTAGTGCTGCAATCAGCACAAGTTGGGTTAATGGTCTTATATGGGGATTGTTAGTTTTTTTGTTCTTACCCTACTACACCAAAATAGTTCTATATTTTGGTACAGCTGAGATGTTTGGGTTCTTGATCTTTGCAATGACTTGTGTTATATTTATCAGTAGTAAATATTGGTTTAGAGGAGTTATAGCGCTTGTTGCAGGAGTACTATTAGGATTAGTAGGAATGGACCCTGATACTGCTGCATCTAGATGGATAACAGTTATACCACAAATTAATTTAGATACATGGTCTTTAACTTTTACTGACTGGGAGTATATTGAAGCTGGTATACAAATGATTCCGGTTATGGCAGGTGTTCTTGCATTTCCTGAGTTAGTAAGTGCTTATAGAATGACCACAGAAAAAGTTACTCTAACAAAAGGTGTCATTAAAGAACAACTTATTCAAGGCATAAAAGATAGTTGGAAATATAGAATAGACGGATTGCGTGGTGGATTTATTGGCGGATTTGTAGGATTGATACCAGGAATCGGAGGTAATATCGCAGATTGGTTTGCATACTCTCAAACAGTAGCCGTTAGTAAAAAAGAAGGTCATCCAGTAGGTCAAGGAAATGTACGTGGAGTAATTGGTTGTGAAGGCGCAAATAACGCTCAAAAAGCAACTTCATATGTACCTACAGTATTATTTGGTATTCCTGGAGCACCTTTTGAAGTAATAGTAATGGGTCTACTTATGTATGTAGGACTTGAACTTGGAACTCCAGCAGTTCTTGAAGATCAACGATTCTTTGATGTATTATTAAGTAGCTACTTATGGGCATTAGTAATTATACTACCTATTTCCTATGGATTTATTAGATATGCGGTATATATAACAAATATACCTTTTAAATATTACTTTTGGCCGATATTAGCAAGTTTAGTATGGACTAACTCGCAGTATACAGGGTTATTTGATGATTATCTTATGTTTGCTATGTGCTGCGCGGCAGGTGTGTTAATGAAATATTTTAAGTTTAGCCGTGTTAGTTTTTTGATAGGATTCATCCTATCCCACAGAATAGAAGCAAGTTGGGTACAGTTTCATACTTTTGGATATGGTTGGGAAGATTTACTTTTAAAACCCTTACCTGCTACGTTTATTGCATTAGCTATAGCAGCAAGTATATGGGGTTTATTTTTTAACAAAGCCAGAATTGACTTTGTATAACGCATCAATATAGGAGAATAGTAGATGCATCTAAGAAATATTTTAATGAGTACAGTAACAGCTGTAGCAATGACTGCAACAGCAGCTTTTGCAGAGATTACAGTTGTGAATCCACAAAAGCCAGGTGGTGGTACTACTGTATGGACTGAGATTATTATGAAGGAGCTTACAAAGCATTTAGGCGAACGCATTGTACTACGTAATATCCCAGGAGCAAGAGATATTCCTGGAATTAATAAATGGCATAATGATCTACGCTTTGACGATAATACAATCGTAGTTACCCATGGAGGTAATGGTGTATCATTCTTACAAGAAAATGTAGACTATAACTACGCAGATTATGATTCAATTGGTCTTATGAATCTAAATATTATTATGGGTAAAGTAAAAGGCGCTGATATGGATAAGCCTGTATTCGCAGGTACATCAGGAGCAGTCCCAGAAGCATTTGCTATGGCTATGATGATTTGTGGACCTGATCAGACAATGGATCAATATATTAAGTGTTTTGGAGAAAATGTACGTTGGGTAAAAGGTATGAGCGGTGGAGAACGTCGTTTAGCATTTAAACGTGGTGATCTAACAGGTTCGCGTGAAAATCCTGCAACATATGCTTTGCATATTGAACCAGACGAAAATGCAGAATTATGGTTTCATCACGGCTTGCTTGATCCAGTAACAGGTAAGCATGTAGACGATCCAAACTTTCCTGGTGCTCAGTTTGAAATTCAATTTAAAGAGCGTTATGGTGTAGAACCAAGTGGTGAGTTTTATGATGCATATGTACTTGTTAAATCATTTCGTGATGGATTGCAAAAAGCAATTTGGATTAATAAAGGTAACCCAGAACTTAGAGATAGAATTGTAACAGCTATGCGTAAAATGGCAAGTGATCCAGAATCTGTAGCAGCTATTGAAGCAAAGAACGGTAAGTATGATTGGTATATTGGTGAAGATGGAGACCAAATGCGTGATACTCTTATGACATTTATTACAGAAGATGCTCTTCGTAATTTAGTTAGATTCAATAGAGAAGCATTAGGATTAAACTCTGTATTAAAAGAAAATCTATTTCCTCAGAATCGTTAATATATAAAAGAGGGGGCAGTATCTGTCCCCTCAACTATAGGAGAATAATATGGAAAGTAACTGGGAAAAAACAGCACCAAGAACAAATTATCATTTTGATGCATTTAAAAATGATCCAGCATATGATGGTATGCGTTATATAGGAAAATTTGTAGGTGATTGGAGCAATGAATTAAAAGAAACTATTGATAATAGTAAAGAAATTACTTGGCGCACTAGAAATCCTCTTGATAATCCAAAAGGATTTAGTGAAGACTATGTAGCAGAAGAACTTGATCTAACTAAAACAGGTGCTCCAGCAGATCTCGTACTAACTAATTTAGAGTATACTTTACTTCCTATATTTGATCGTATGGTAGATGCATTACATTTACTACCTGGAGAAGATAGATCTATACAAAAACGTATACATGTACAGCATCCAGGACAAGTATGGAATCTACATATTGATAAATTAGAAAAGTGGCATAAAAATGAACCACATAAGGTATACCGTTTTATGGTTATGCTTAACGATTGGGAACCAGGCCACTTTATACAGTATGGTAATTATATACATACAGGTTATCGTGCAGGTGAAATTTATAGTTTTGATTGGTATAACTCACCACACTGCACAGCTAACGCAGGACGTGGACCACGTAGTACATTATTAGTTACTGGCGTAGCCACACAGAAAATGCATATGTTATTTTCAAAATATGATAATAAAATAGAAATATGAAACAACTGACAATAGCAGTTGGCCCACAAGGAAGTGGAAATCATTTGTATGCAAAACTATTCGGTAGTAATAAAAATATCTATGGGTGGCAGAGTTTACAAGAAAAATACTGGGAAGGGCACGACATGGAGCCTTTCTCAGACTATTGGCAGAATCCTGAATTTTTATTAGATTTTGATACTTCTACACATAATTATTTCTATACAAGTATGGGGTGTCCTTATGTGTTTGACGGAGACACACTAATACCCGATTTTGAAACTTTTCATTATTATGCTACACAAGTATTTAGTAATGTTAATTATATAATTATAGGTAGGGACAAAAATATACTACGGCACCAGCAAAGCAGAGTAAGAAATAACATTACTTTCCCGAAACTTATTAAAGAATTAGACTTTTTTTTAACTAAGTCTCATGTATTTGTTAGTCAAGAACTTATATACTTATATGGTATAAAGTACCTTAATAGTATTGAGGACTCATTAGGTATTCCTCGTAATAATAATATAGATAAAATTAATGAAATATTAGTAGAAGATCAAAATTGTAAATATATGCAGTATGTAGAGTATACAGAACTTGATGATTTAGTAAAACTTGCCAGTAAAAAACGAGGCGGAATATAATAAGTGATTGATAATCATTATTTTAAAAAATTTTTACAAACTATTACTGATGAAATATTAATAGAGTATAGATCTAGATCTGGAGGCTGCCTAGTACAGAGAATTATAGCAGCCGACTCAGAATCTATATATTGGGATAAATTTATTAATAACTCTCTAGAAGATAATATAGACCCATTATACTGGCCTAATAAAGGTTTTCGCCCACAAATACCACACTCAGTAACCCCAGAGAATCAAGTAAAATACACTTGCCACACAGGAGGTAGTATGTTACACACCGGTGAACAAAAAGAACTTATAGGTATACTTACACTACGTAGACAAGCTAAGAAAGCAAACAAAAAACTACTTTTAAGATCACACCATCAATTACGTAAGTATAATAAAAATATGACAATAATAAATATAGTAGGCAATAAACAACAATTAGGAAGAAAGATACAAAAATCAGAAGAGTTTTTTAAACCTGTAGAAGAACATAACACTCATAATTTAAACATAAATAAACTAGTATCAGAAGACTATAATTTATTTTTAAATGAATATACTAATCTTTGTAAATTTTTAGATATAAAAATGAATATAACTATTGTAAAAAATTTTATAGATATTTGGAGAATTAAACAAAAAGCATGACTCCTTCTAGAAATATTTTAAAAAAATTAGAAAATAAAGCAATCATAATAGAATATATAAGAGGATCTGCGGGAAATTTAGTGCAAAGAATTATAGCAAGTGATAATAAATTTTTTTGGGACGCTAAACTAAATAATTCACATGAGTATGAGTCTAATCCTATACGATGGCCAAATAAAGGATATATACCTCAAGAAAAATATAAAAATAATAGCACTTGTGAAAGTGAGCATTCGTTTTTTGATACAGTAATAACTAGTGTAGTAGGAAAAAATTTATTATTAAAAGCATTAAGACAGAATAAAATATTTTCTTTTAGAATACATACTACTTTAAGACACTTAAATAATAATATAAAAATAATTAGAATTGTTGGTATAAATAAATTAGAAGACAGGCCTATAATATATGAAACACATCCTTTTAGAGAATTTTATAAACCAGTAAAGCATCCTAATACATATAATTTAAATATTAATAATTTAACTTCAACAGATTATAACATTTTTAAAAAAGAATATTTAGCATTATGCAATAATTTAAATCTTACTCCTAATATTAAAGAAGTAAGAGACTTTATTTTAGTTTGGAGATCTAAACAACAATAAGTAATTATTAACTTTCCCAATGCTTATTTTTATTCTATATTCATAATATGATATATAAAGAACTTAAAACACTTATTCAAACACATAGCAAGCTATACTATGATGACTATGCTCCTGAAATTACAGATGCAGAGTTTGATCAACTGTATGACAAGCTAGAAGCTATGGAATCCGCTCAAGGCTGGCGTGATCATGATTCTCCTACTTTCCGTGTTGGCGGGAAGGCAGGCAAAGTAACTCATCCCTATCCTTTATACTCATTACGTAAAGTATATGATATAGACGAAGTTGATACGTTTATGGATGTTAGACTCCCTAAAATTGATGGTACTAATCTTAGTTTAGTTTACACTAATGGTAAATTATCTCTTGCTGTTACTCGCGGTAATGGTGAGCGTGGAGAAGATGTTACACATCTTGCAGGAAGTATTTCTAATATACCCACACGCATAGATACTCATTTAGATGAAGTAGTGATTAACGGCGAGTGTGTAACTAATAATGAAGTAGATAACTTTAGAAACTATGTTAGCGGTGCACTCGGTCTTAAATCTGCTAAAGAGTTTGCAGAACGTAACATTATATTTATTGCTCATGACTGGCTAGGCACAGAAATGAATTATAAAGCCCGTATGAATATTGTAAAAAATATGGGATTCTTCACAGTTCTAGAAGATGATGCATGGACCTATCCTATGGATGGTGTTGTGTATCGTGCTGATTCATATGCTAAATCTGTAAGGCTAGGTTATACATCTAAGTTT
>Ga0222715_10000936_pt1 | contig 28866 bp, 21 predicted proteins | sample C33_9DmetaG_FD_165056 | JGI IMG/M metagenome (GOLD analysis project Ga0222715, IMG submission 165056) | Estuarine water microbial communities from San Francisco Bay, California, United States - C33_9D | ecosystem: Environmental > Aquatic > Marine > Unclassified | place: USA: California...
TTGACCAAATCAAGGGGCTCGCAGTGGGTCTTGTCAGACGCTACCCACTCATGATATGCCTGTACAGAGGGAATACAGTGGGGAGAATGTGCCTAAATTCCTATAACTGACGTCAGCCTTGACATTGATGATGTTCAAAGTCGAGGATACAATCACAATCGATTGAAACTTCCATCGCCCATCATTTGCCATCGCACTCCATCTGCTTGAATGTAGACAGTTTGTCCGGTTGACTGATCATAAGAGCCACCTGGTGGCAAACCAGTGTAATCAGCAACGGTTGTTGGCTGTGCAGGCGGGGGAGGTGCTGTGGCAACAGGCGGTGGTGGTGCGGTAGCCACAGGTGCCTGTGCAGGAACTGCTGCAGGCTGTACTGGAGCAATTTGGGAGGTAACTTGCGCTGGCTGGTCCTGCTGCACGTGTTGAACAGGTTGTGCTGGCTGAACTGGTTGTTGCACTGTTGCATCATCTGGCATGGTCGCCATACCTGCTTGAGCTGGCATTGGTTGTGCAGGTGCCTGGTCCCATTGCGATTGATTGAAATCCTTTCCTGCACCATCGTCACGCCGGCGCATAAGGACCACTGCAACACCAACAGCGACGCCAAGGATTCCAATAGTCGAGCCAACAATCAGGCCTGTGTTTGATGATTGAGACTCGCTCTCATCGCCGTTGTCATCTTCATCCTTTGTCTGGTCTTCTTGCTCGACTTCCTCACCATTCGCAATCGCTTGAGCCGCTTCTTCTGTCCCATCGTGCTGGCTTGTGTTGCCGGATACAACGGCGGTAGCATCTGCTGCAACTGCGGTTCCGTCAAGTGTTGAAGATTCGGTGACAAAGGCAACGGATGCCATGTGAGCTATACCGCCATCAAGGGCGACCACATTGAGGTTCACCGTGTACTCGTTCCGGTCAATATCATCGCTCACTGTGAAGGTCACTGTAAACGGTAAATCACCGTTTGAATTCATGGCACCAAATTCGATGACGGCTGTATCCAACAAGGCCTGATTGTAAGGTTCAATGAAAATATCCAACGCTCCACCAAGCGCCAAATCAAGTCCATTATGAGCATCGATGACGCCGCTGATGGACATAGCACCGTTGGTGATGATTTGTTCGCGCTCTTCGATTTCCAAGGAGAATTCAGGCAATGACGTCAGTGTAAAGGTGAGTTCATCAGAATGCACATTGTTTCCTGCTGTGCCAGTTACGATCACGGTGTAATCTCCAGCGGTGAGGTTAGCAGGGATGGTGAGGGTCAAGATCGACATGAACGGGGCGGAACCGCGGGCAAAGTCAAGTTGAGCCGAGACACCATCTGGGACGGTCACACTGACGCTGACATCAGCACCAAAACCATTCACTGGTTCGATGAAAATAGGCGTAGGTACGATCCATTCTGCACCTTGAGGTAAGACAATCCACGGATCGAAGGTAAGTATCTCGAAGTCTGGGTCGTTGTAAACGGTAAATGGAATCGTGATTGAACGCTCAGCACCTCCGCTTGAAGAACCTGTCACGGTAAGCAGATACTCTCCACTGGTGAGATTCATTGTATCGACGATCACAGTGCCTGCCCCCTCGATGGTCAGTTGGTAATCATCGAACATAATCGGTGCATTCTCTGCATTCAAGCTTGCACTCATGTTGACAGATGCGTTGAATTCATTGAACCCAACAACATTCACCCATGCTGCGAACGGCAAGCCCATCTTGGCTACATCATCAGGAACGCTTGGCAACAGGGTGAAATCAGGAGTAGCCCAGTCATTGTTCCCTTCTCGTCCTGCAAAGACTTGGATTCCATTTGCAGTCACTGAATCATTCCCTACGGTGAAGTCTTTTGTCGAAAGATGACGGTAGTTCAAGGGCAGTGCATCCGACGCAGGAACATCGATTGAAAACAACTCACAGCCACCCATTTCAGTAGACATTGAAATCGAACCATCGCCAACAGCAGCCTCACTCCAAACAGTTTCTTCCTCAATTGGGAAGTGGAAGTGATCCATGCCCTGAGCATAGACGAGGTCTGAGCGGAACACCGTTGTGGTGCTCATGTCGCTCATGTCAGGAACACAACCGAACCCAAGGTCAGTGCCCCCGGAGCCGTCGTCTCCACCGTTTCCAGAGCCACCGCTGCCTCCGTTTCCAGAACCATCATCTCCGCCATTTTGAGCATCAGAACATCCCATCACATCGACGGTCGCTCCTGTCATTGTATTTGGGCACATGTCGTCAGCATCGCTAACACCATCACCGTCAGCATCGCTTCCATCAGAGCCACCGTTTCCGTCACCGCCGTCACCATTGCCGTTTTGGGCATCAGAACAACCGTTCAGATCAACCGAGGCGCCTGCCTCAGTGTTTGGACAATCATCATCCGTGTCAGGAACGCCGTCATTATCGTCATCGTTACCGCCGCTGTCTCCACCGTTGTTTTGCGCATCTGAACAACCCCACGCGTCGACTTCGGCACCAAGAGCTGTGCCGGGGCAATCGTCCCAATCATCTGCCACATCATCGCAATCTTCGTCAGGGTCACCCCAATCTGAAGTTGTGCAACTTCGTCCAGAGGTTTCATCGCTGCTTGTGGCACCAATGCCGCCAGATGTTTCCATCTTGGAGGTGAATGTGATGTTTTCGTGGACAAGTGAAAGATCGGAGGTGGCGTAACATGCAACTCCGGTTTCTTCATCGGTGGTGGTCGTGGTCATGCCAAAGAAACTCATGGAGAAGGTCATCTTTCCTTCCAAAGAGACTCTGTAGCATTCGTTTCCGGAAACTGTTTCTGTTCCTGTGACCGTCATTTGGTGATATTCGCTGTATTCAGCACCCATCATGCTGGGCATAGTGACTGTAAAATTCCAGAAATCACCGGCGGTCCACGCCGGTGCAGAAGATGTTGTGGACGTTGCTGAGTTTGCGAACTGATAGGAAGAGAGCGATTCAGTGTACAAGAGGTTGCCTTTTGCATCAAACATCTCTGTTGCTGCGTTCCAGCCAACTGCTGGTGCGTACCAATGGACGAGGTAACCCGCATCAATCTCAAGAACATAGGCACCACCACCAGCTTCGGTCATGGTTGCGTTCACTGAGACAATGTAGAGTCCACCGTAGTCGGTTTCCTCTTCCCCAAGGAACAGCGTGTCCCTCGTTTTTCCAGGGTTGCTTGCACCGAGATGAGTGCCTTCTTCGTCCCACACTGACATTGAAACGCCATCACCTGCGGCGTGTGAAAGGGTCAACAGGAGGGTCTGACCAGGCTCTAGCCAGACGCCAAAGTAATCCAATTCATCGTTCCACATATCGACTGCTCCTCGTATGACATCGCCAGGATAGACTTCTTGACCAGTGGTGTTGAGATCATTTGGTTCAATTTCTTGAATGACATCAACATAGCCGGCATCGGCAAAGGAGGGGTTTCCCACATCATCCAACGACGGTTGGGTCAGCATTGGGTGCATCAGTGCAAGGATAAGTATCATGGCAACAGCGAATCGCATGGTAAATCCTTAGAATAAGCCACATATAATCATTAAGTTACATTTCCGTAACCATTCTATCGGTAGAAAGTTCTCGAGTTCCAGATAAATCACACCGCATCCAAGGGTTGATACAGACAACCGACATATCATCTCCACGAAATCGCGAGGGTTCTCTCATACCCCTCAAGACATTATGGAGAAGTACAATGGGTGTTCAGTCCCCCAGTACACTGCCTACCGTCTGCTTAAGCGTCAACTTCAGTGAGTTCAGTTGCTTCTCCAGTGTACGAGCGTGTAACGATCAAACCCATCAACGCCCCCAAGGGTGCGACCATCATTGAGAACAACAATACAGGGAAGGATACGTAGATGGGTTGGCCCGTTGCGACCAATCGCTGCCATGTCCAGCGGCCTACAAAGAGGTCAAAGGCAAGATAGTGCAACCAGCCGATCAAAATCACGTCACGCTCTGAAAACATCTCGACTACGATGGCGGGCGTAGGCATGTCGCTTCCCAAGAGAATGAAGATATCAATGAGATTGGGCAGCACTGCGATGGTGTAGGCGGCCGCTAGGGGTGCGAGGTAGACCCATTCGTTCTTCATCAGGGCGGCGGTTCGTTCATGGTACGGGGCAAACCACATCATGAGCCAAAAGGGGAGAATGTAAAGACTGGAAAACCAAAAAAGAGCATCAATGAGTTCGACCATGTTGTCACGCACCTACGTTCATGATGTTCAAGGCTTCCTGCAAAACCGTGCTGTTGGACCAGTATGTTCGGGAGGTCCACACCAGCCGGCCGTTTTCGTCAATAACCTGCAATGTTGGTGTCACAGGGTTCTGAAAGGCGGTGTACAAGCCGACCTCTGTCATGCGTCCAGTGGAGGCATCAATGACCTTGGTGCTTTCATCTGGCAGCAAGATGGGCCATGGAGTATACTCGCTGCTGTTGTTATTGCCATAGCGTTCAGCGACATCTTCGGATGACTCAAAGGCAGCATAACGATGAACTGAGATGATGTTGGTGGAATTGGAAATGTTGCCGGCCTCCATTTCTTCTTTGATGAGACCGGTCCAGTCATGACATCCACTGCAGCCAGCAGCAACCCAGAGCATCAACACGGGGCCGTCGAAGCTGTTGCGTAGGTCGTGACTTTTGCCTTGGTCTACATCTCGGTCAAGAGTAGGGGCTGAAAATGAGAGGTTTTCGGGCGTCAAGGCAACGGTTTCTTCCTCAACGATTGCTTCGGTTACAGGCGGTGCCGTGCAGCCTGCGAGCATCAGGAGGACGGTCATGAAGGTGAGTACGGACCGCATGGTTGACATGATTTGGCTCCACCTTCATCAGTATATCAAGGACTGTTCTTACCAAGCAAAGTGCCACACCCAATAGATGGCGTCCCACCAGGTGCATTGGATGGAGAGCATGATCGAACCAGCCAAGACTGCTCGACTTCCTTGCAGTTCATCACGTGTGGCCCAAGCGAGCAGGCCAAAGCCCATGCTTGCTAATCCTGCAGTCCACAACACGGCAACGACAAGAACGGCTTGCAACGTGCCGGGTTGTTCAATGTAGATGCGTGTTAAATCAATCCAAACCAACGAAGTGAGCAAGAAGGCCGCATATAGAATCATCAATCGCTGAACACCTTTTCCATCCTCTTCTTGCCAGGGGTAGTGCAACTTTGCAACATTCTCTTCACTCCATGCAAAGAAAAAGCGGTGCCACATCAACAGGTATCCAATCGCCGCAACAAACATCCACGGTACAATGAACGATTGCATGTCGGATGAAACATTGCCCCAATAGACCACCGGGTCCTCAAAAGCACTCACGCCACGCCAATAGGACAACAGGATGAGAGGCCCCACAGCGAAGGTGGACCAAAAAACAAATCTACGGTTCATTCTTCCTCACCCAATGCCTTTGCTGCCGTTCTACGCAGGAATGGCGTGTAGAGTGCTGGTAGAATCAACAGGCTCGATAGCAAGGCCAAGGTGATAGCGACTACGAAGGCTTGTCCAAACAGACGAAGCGGCAAGAGTGCTGAGAGGTTCAGGACAGCAAATCCACCTGCCGTAGTGAGGGCAGCTCCACCCATGGCCCGTCCGGTCGTCGCCGTTGACCGAGCAACCCATTCGTGTGGCGTAGCCTTCGGGTCATGTTCTGCTTCCTCTTCAAGTCGGGTCGTAAAGTGAACCGCATAATCAACCCCCAGGCCAAGTGATAGTGCTCCGATGGTGACCGTTTGAGAGTTGATGTTGTAGCCGGTGTAACCCATCAATCCGTAGACCCAAACCACGACCATCATGAGAGGAATCCACGAGACGAAGCCGCGCTGCAGACCTTCCTTGAAGTCGTTTTGATTGCGGAAGGTGTGAATGGAGGTTAACATCAACAAAATGACGATGGCTACGATTGCAGTCGATTGTACAGAGGCCGTTGCAACGTCCGAAGTTGTTTGTGCGTTGATGAGGCTGCGGCCACTCAGGCGCAGGAGATAGGAGTCATCAATGTCATCAGCCATCTTCTCCAAGGCCGCTTCAATGCTTTCTGCGAATTCAACAGTTGCGGCCCAGTCCAATGTATCACCTTGGAATGAGATGACCGTCTGTTCGCCGTCCCGGGCGAGGAAACTCTTGGTCAATTCGATTCCAGTCGCATTGTCCAATGCCCATGTTTGGAGAGCCTGCCATGCCCCTGCTTCTCCATTTTCTGCAGCAAGCAGCATTTCATCAAGGTCGGAATCTTGCAGGCGTGCCTGCTCAAACATGTCCCAAAGTCCGCTTGGTACACCGTTGATGGATTCAAGTTCAGAGAGTCCTTGTTGCGTAACATACCATGCGGCTTTGCCTTCCTCGGAGAGGATGTCTCCGTCGACAACGATGTAGAGCGGTGAGCGACTCGTACCAAACTCATCACTGATTAGAAGGAAGTCCTGCACCACAGGAACCGAATCATCGAGTTGGTCGCGTTGTTCAAAGGCGACCTCCAATTGCTGGAATCCAAAGAACATAGGAACCAGCAGGATCACAGCGATGATACCGACCAACGACGGGCGCTGGGAAAGCGTGGCGATGTTATTACTGACAGGTCCAACCGTGATTTTGCTGGCTTTTTCCATGGGCAATCTCTTGACAGGGAGGATCAACATCAGCGCGGGGAGGGCTGAAATGCTGAGTAGATAGATGAAAAAGAGACCAATAGCGATGACTGTTCCAAAGACTTGCAGGAACGCAAGGCTCGACAGGCGGAAGGAAAGGAATCCAATCATATCGGTAAAGATGGCAATAAGAAGAGCAATTGATGTCAAAATGGTCCCTTGGCGAATGGCTCTGCGTCGTGATTCGAGGTCAAAGTCTCGGAGTGTCACCCTTCCTTGCGGGTTCTTTTCCTCCTCTGACTTCAATTCTTCACGTATCCGTACGACCACGTGCAAGCCGTAGTCAACCCCGATGGCCAACAGCAACACGGGAATAGAATTCATCGCAGCATTGAACGTCATGTTGACGCCAAGAAATTGCAGCCATCCAGAAAGTCCGTACGTGGCCATAATCGCCAAAATCGTTAGGCTCAATACGTAGGCAGTTTCCCGAACGCTTCGGAAATTAAACCAGAGAATAATTCCAAGCAAGAGCAAGGCTGCACTGGTGAGCATCCCGATTTCTTTGCCGATGGTAGCGGTGGAGTTTTCTGCAAATTGAGCGAACGAGAAGGTGCGAAGGTCATCGTCTCCAGTCATGCTAATGATGCTCTCTTCAAGGCTCTCCGCCCACGGGGCGAGGTCAGCTTGCACATCCCCAATAACGTCGTAACCGTAGTCGTCAGGTTCGCTTGAAACCACCAGGGTGACCATGACGGGGCCGTCGGAGTTCCACGGGTCTTCACCGTCATCTGTAGGCAAGCATGAGAGAATGGCTGCTCGGAAATCAACGGATTGTAATCCAAGCAGTGGGCCGAGTTGGGACTGAAGCGGGCCGGTGATGGCTGCGATTTGGCCTGCTTGCGCAGCGCTTCGGTTATCTGGCGCACTGGCCAACTGACCCATGAGTTGACCCAACTCGTCGGAGAGGTTGGCGCCGCTGTCCAATCGGGGCAACCAAACCGCAGGATTGCCTGCGTCCCAATCCATCAGGCGCTGAGGGGTCACGGGTTCAACTTCAGGCACTGAATTGGCGGCAGCGCTGAGGTTCTGCAATGCCGCGCTGAGGTTTGCATCGTCGGATGCCATCAATACATCGAGGAGAGATGTTTCCAAGCCGCTCAGCCAAGCATCTGCCATGACCTCGTCGTGGAGTGCCATCCACTGCATGGCTTGGCCCGCAGGGCCGTTGTTCGCCTGTGTTCCAAACAGCGGGTAGTGGTAGTCAGTGAAGTTCTCATCACCGAGCATGGTTGCCTCAATTTGTGCTAATTGCTGCCACGTTGATTGGTTGAGCATATCGCCCTCTTCGATATCGCTGATGACGCGGATAAAATCGATGTTGGAACGGTATTCAGACTCGACTTCGTTGAGCAGATCAACGCTCGGGTCGTCGGGAAAGAAACCATCCTCGCTGTTATCGAACTGAAGATGCATAGCACCCGAAGCGAGCATAAATACGACGAGGAGAATGGTGGCAAAGGCTGTGCGGGGGCGGTCGACGCTCCAGTTGGTCAAGGCCATGAAAGGATTTCGCATGATTTTCGCACATTCTTTTCGTTTATAACCGCCTGTTTTGATTTCGCTAAACAACCTCAGTTTAAGGGCAATATTTGCGATGAGAAGACCATCTGTCTGCGACTGGAATGGTGGTTTTTACAATTGCAAATTTGATTTTCCAATTGAAACTTGAATACGTGCTTCAGTGGAGATGGATGTTGGGTTGTACAGTGACGAGCAGGTCATTCTGTTTCTTCAAGGTCCAGCAATACGGCTCCTTGTGCGACCTGTTCACCGGCTTGAAAATGGATGTGTGCTACCATGCCGTCGGTTGATGCAACGATCCGGTGTTCCATCTTCATGGCTTCAAGAACCATGAGAGCCGTACCCGCTTCGACAGATTGCCCTTCTCGCACGAGGACTTCGAGAACTTTACCCGGCATTGGGGCAACCAACCCGCCTTCATCATGCGCTGAGGATGAACCAGGTTCAATTCGTTCCCAGCGGTAGGTGCGTCCGTTGAGGTGAACCCACCATACATCACCAACTTTTGTAGCGTGTGCGATGCATGTTGTTCCGTTCGCAAGCGTCACCAACAATCGACCTCGGTCGTGTTGTGCGAGTGAATATCCAGAGAGTTGCAGGGCCTCACCGTGACGTGCAAGGGTCACTTCAATCGGGCCATCAGAGGAAGCAAAGGTATGCTGCATCATGGATACCTCCGGTTAAGGGTTGCAAAGGGACTTTCAGGTCCACCAGTTCCTTCCTTTGCAGACCTTTCTCGTTGGCGGTGGAGGCCGAGTGTCTCAGCACCCGCAGCAACGAGCAAGGAAGCGTCCTCAAGGGTCAAATCCTGTGGGGGGTTCCACCCATTTGGCCACAAAGTGTCAATGGTTGTGGTGGTTGTTGAACCGTCGATGACAGGCTGGGCGTCACAAAGGTCACGAAGGAATTCAACGTTGGTGGTGGTGCCCAAAATAACAAATTCATCAAGAGCACGGCGCATTTTTTGCAATGCTTCAACCCGAGAAGGTGCCCAAACAATCAATTTAGCCAACATGGGGTCGTAATTTGGCGTGATGTCATCACCTTCTCGCACCCCGGTATCGAGGCGAATACCCGGCCCCTCTGGGGGTCGGAATACAGCCAACGGCCCGATGGCGGGAAGGAAATTATTGGCTGCATCTTCTGCATAAAGACGAACTTCGATGGCGTGGCCACGGATCATCAAGTCACCGCACGACATTGGCTCACCGTTGGCGATGCGCAATTGTTCTCGTACGATGTCCACGCCAGTAACCAATTCTGTCACAGGATGCTCGACTTGGATTCGTGTGTTCATCTCGAGGAAGAAAAACTCACCCGATGCGGCCAGCAGGAATTCAACCGTCCCGGCTCCTTCGTAATCAACAGCCTGAGCAGCAGCCACGGCTGCTTGTCCCATTGCTTCACGTAATTCAGGCGTCATGGTGGGGCCGGGGGCTTCTTCGAACACCTTCTGGTGGCGACGCTGCACACTGCATTCACGCTCCCCCAGATGGATAGTTCGTCCGTGGCGGTCGGCAAGCACCTGTATCTCGATGTGCTTGGAGCCCGTGAGCAAACGTTCAATGTAAATTCGTCCGTCGCCAAAAGCAGCAATTGCTTCTCGCTGAGCGGCTGATGCAGCTTGGTCAAAGTCAGCTGGGTCATGCACTGCACGCATTCCTTTGCCACCGCCACCACTTGAGGCTTTCAGCAACAGAGGGTAGCCAACCCGTTGGGCGGCGCCTCGCAAGGCTTCGAGAGTTTTTGCTTCGTCAACCTCTTCGACTTCTTCACCCGGAATGACAGGAACTCCCGCAGCGCGCATCGTTTGGCGTGCAGTCATTTTGTCGCCCATCTGGTCAATGGCTTCGGGAGAGGGTCCAATCCAAATCAGTCCGTTGGCGCTCACGTGCCTTGCAAATTCTGCACGCTCGGATAGGAATCCAAAACCAGGGTGAATCGCATCAGCACCGGTCGAGTGGGCTGCAGCAATAATTTGCTCTTGGTCAAGGTAGGTTTCACCAATGGTGGTTCCTTCGAGCAGGACGACTTCGTCAGCAAGTTCAGTGAAGAGGCTCCCCTGGTCGTTCGGGGCACAAATGGCAACGCTTCCAATTCCGGCTTCTGAACACGCACGCAGAATCCGACAGGCGATTTCACCTCGGTTAGCCACCAAAACCTTACTGACCATCGTCGCCCCTCAGTTATCTTCGTCTTGTTTCCAATTTGGTGGTCGCTTTTCAAGGAAGGACGAGAGGCCTTCTTGACCTTCATTTGAGCCACGCATGCGACTGGTGAAATCCAGTGTCCAATCTCGCAACGCTTCATCTGAATCGGTCCAGCGATCAAAGCCGAGCGTCAATTCCTTGGCCAGGGTCACCGCTGAAGGGCCCGTCGTGAGGACTTCAGTGATGATTTCATCAATCGCAGCATCAAAATCGTTCACCTCTGGTACAATTCGCTCGATGAATCCGATACGAAGTGCTTCATCGGATTGAATTCTGCTGGCTTGCATGGCCAACCGTCGGAAGGTCGCAGAACCAAGTCGTCGGTAGACATAGGGGCCGATAACGGCAGGGAGGATGCCAAGCTTACCTTCAGAAAGGGCGATGCGGAGGTTGGTGGTGCCAACGACATAATCACAGCAAGAGATGAGTCCAGCACCTCCGCCAAGAGCCACTCCCTGAGCGGCTGCCACGGTGAAGCAGGGGTGACTCCACAGGCCGTTGAAGAGGCGGTCAAGGCGTTTTGAATCAGCCCTATTCTCTTCGGGAGTATTGGCTCCAGCATCTCGCATCATGTTGATGTCTGCACCAGCGCAAAAATGGCGGCCTTCGCCGCTTAACACCAGGGTACGGAGGTAGGGACGGCCGTTTTCATCTTCGAGAGCGTCTTGGCGCCCAGCACTGCGTAGAGCCGTCCATTCAAGCACGTCAATCAATTCCTGAATCATGGCTACGTTGAGGGCATTGAATTTCTCTGACCGAGCAAGGGTAATGCGTGCTCGTGGCCCGTCGATGTCCAAACGGATGAGGCTTGTTGCAGGGGGGTTGTCCATGTTTGCCATTTCTAAAAACTCCAATTGAAAAATTAAATCTTGTATTGAAAAATTACATTCTAAAGATGCCGTATCGGTCATCGGGCAAGGGGGCATTTCTTGCAGCCGCAAGGCACAAACCGAGCACGTCTCGTGTGTCTCGCGGGTCAATGATTCCGTCGTCCCAAAGGCGAGCCGTGGAATAATAGGGGCTTCCTTCTGTTTCGTACTTGTCAAGAATGGGCTTGCGGAAGGCTTCGATTTCTTCGCCTTCCAAAGGCTCAAGGCCTTCGCGACCTCGTTGGTCTTGTTTGACAGTTGTCAAGACATCTGCTGCTTGTGGGCCACCCATCACAGAAATACGGCTGTTAGGCCACATGAAAAGGAAACGTGGGTCGTAGGCACGACCGCACATGCCGTAGTTGCCCGCACCGTGTGAACCACCAACGATGACGGTGAATTTAGGAACGTTGACACAGGACACAGCGGTGACTAATTTCGCTCCGTCTTTTGCAATGCCGCCCGCTTCGTAATCCTTGCCGACCATAAAGCCAGTAATATTCTGCAAGAAGACGAGAGGAATACCACGCTGACCGCACAATTCGACAAAGTGTGCCCCTTTGAGCGAGGACTCTGAAAACAAAATACCGTTGTTGGCAACAATCCCGACCTTGTGTCCGTGAATGTGAGCGAATCCACAGATCAGTGTCGTTCCATAGCGGGATTTGAATTCATGGAATCTTGACCCGTCCACAATTCTTGCAATCAATTCACGAACTTCAACAGGAGTTCGGTTGTCACTGGGAATGAGGCCGAGTAAATCTTCAACATCGTGAGCAGGGGCTTCAACTTCAGCCATGGCAGCTGGTGCTTTTTCATTTGGACCGAGGTTTTCAACAACGTTACGAACCATCCTCAACGCTTCGTCTTCGTCCTCTGCAAAATGATCGGCGACGCCCGACTGTGCAGTATGCACGTCAGCACCACCCAACGCTTCTGCTGTAACTTCTTCACCCGTTGCTGCCTTGACCAATGGTGGTCCTGCAAGGAAGATGGTTCCATTGCCCTTGACAATGATGGATTCATCCGACATGGCGGGTACGTAGGCCCCTCCAGCGGTACACGACCCAAGGACAGCGGCGACCTGTGGAATGCCGTCACCCGACATACGTGCTTGATTGCGGAAGATACGACCAAAATGGCCAATGTCTGGAAAGACTTCGTCTTGCATTGGCAAAAAAGCACCACCAGAGTCGACGAGATAGATGCAGGGAAGGTGATTCTCGTGGGCTACGGTTTGGGCGCGAATGTGTTTCTTGACCGTCATCGGGTAGTACGAACCGCCCTTCACGGTTGCATCGTTGGCTACGAACAGGCATTCGCGACCGTGAACCATGCCCAGCCCAGTGACGATTCCAGCAGAGTGTGCGCGGCCGTCATAGAGCTCATGTGCAGCGAGTGGGGACAATTCGAGAAAAGCAGTACCTGGGTCGATGATTCGCTCGATACGCTCTCGCGGCAGGTGTTTTCCACGGGACCGATGTCGGTCAACGTATTTTCCACCCCCGCCCTCAGAGGCTTTGGCCAAACGCGCCCTCAATTCCTCAAGCAGGGATAAGTTGTGGGCTTTCCGCTGCGCAAACTCAGGGTCAGCACGATTAACCCTTGTTGGTAATCGGTCCATCTTCAGCCCTCGTCCTATCCCAAGTGATGGCTGCATATAATGGCATTCAAGACCATCATCGGAGGTCAAAGCCTCCGTCAAACACCGAGCATCAAACGCCCGATATCTCTCAGGCCCGGCGCAAGTCCGACGATGAGGACGGCCAAAACGATGAGCAGCCTGAAGTGTTGTTGGCGATGTTCAACTCGCATTTGCACGAAAAGCCAGACGATGAGACCAACGAGGATGGCTTTTACCAGAGCAAAGAGCCACGCACCTTCACCCCAGTCGATGCCAAGCATGTCGTTGATGTCTCCACCGTACTCAATCACAGCGTTGCTTACGGGGTGTTTTTCCCCGTAACCAAACATGTCGATGCCGAGCATGGTGGCAAAACCATCAGCCAGTTGCCCAAAGACCATGCCGAGCACCATCGGGTGGGCGAGCAGGGCTTTGTTGGAAAGGAATTCAACAGGATGGGAAGCCCAGCGGTCTGGTTCATCCTCCCATTGTTTGAGCGTGATGCCTTCAGGCAAAACGCCAGCCTTGTAGCCGGTGAGTTTCAACTGTTGTGCGTCTTCACGTCCCGCAACGTACATGATCCAGCAAATCAATCCCGGCAGGCCAAGTACGACCAGAGCAGGCCAAAGGATGATTTCGGTTGATACTCGTGCGCTTTCTTGAGCCCAAGGGGTCGCGATGAATTGCAACCAGTGGCCTACCCCAAGAACGAGGGTCGCACAGGCAAAAGCAAGCATGCCTCGTGTGAGCGCAGGCCATGCCCGTGTTGCAACCAATGACATCCACAAAAGCGCTGCAGCCAGAACAAGAGATACCAAAGCGATGCCAAATGAGGATTCAGTATGGATTTCGTAGGCTGGTTGGTACAGCCAATACCAATGGGCGTACAGAGCAGCGAAAAGACCGCCAAACAGAAGCGTTCGGCGTCGCTCTTCAATGCTATCACCTTCACGTCCGTCCCAACGCCCAACAAGGGCGTGTGAAAGCAGTGCAATTCCAATCAGCCAAGCGGCGAGGTGGAGGTGGATGAGTGGTGAAATGAACAAAACATCGGTCGAAGAAGAGAAGAAATCGGCATCTTCGAGGACGCGAAGTACAGGCGCAAGGCACACCCATGCGATGAGTGCCCAGGTCATACGTTCATCACTGGGCAATTTCCACTTTCTAAACAGGGCTTGCAGGAGAACAACGCAACCGAGCATGCTGAGTGTGTAAATCGCCGTGTTTTGCGGCGTATAACCTGCATCGCCAGCAGCCCCTGCATCTTTTACAACGGGGTCCCAAATAATTGGCTTCAAGGTCGCAGTCCATACCGTTTCGTACGCGAGAACAAAGCCCGCAAGGACGAACAAAACACCGATCAGAGCAGTCCAAATGATGATTTTTTCAACCGGTGTGAACTTGTCATCAGGTAATGCAGGAGCAAAGGCCTTCGGTCCCTGCTCTTCGGTTTCCATAGAACTGCCTCTCATCTGATTGAAATGGACCTCATTCTATCGTTCTACCGATGAATCAAGTTCATTCTTCTTCTTGAGAAAGACGAGCGATCAGGTCTGCTTTCTTTCCACCAACTGGCATGCCAGCAGCCTTGAGTCGTTCCTTCAACTCGGCTACGGAAAGCTTGGAGAGGTCTTCAGCATCTGCGCTGTCACCATCGTCCTCTTCATCTTCAATACCGAATCCACGAGGTTCGTGGACTTCGATGAATGATACCTTGCCGCACTCAATAGCGTCCCGGATGGTGGTGACCAAGCGGAACTTGAGCATTGCAGCATTGGTGTCAAACAACATGGTTTGAGGAAGCACGATACTGAGGTCGTCGCCCTCAAAGGACACGCCAAAGTCACTGTGGCCTGTGTTGGATTCAAGGAGGGCCATGACTTGTTCTTCCTTGCCTTCAACGACCTTAACGACCTTGAAGGAATACTTGAGTTTCTTACCAGCCATGGGGTGGTTGTAATCGATGCGGGCACGGCCAGCAGCGAGGTAGGAGAGCGTACCTTGACGATTGTTGATGGTGACAGGAGCACCGATGTACAAGGAATTGGGGTCTTGGACAGCACGAATCAATTTGTCGATGCTGATGGTTTCAATTTGTTCAGGATCCTTTTCGCCATATGCGTCAGCAGGAGCGATGGTCACTTCAGTTTCCTTGTTGGCTTTTGCATCACCCAAAGCGACTTCGAAGCCTGGAATGAGGTTTCCTGAGCCCACAACACACACCATAGGAGTGTACTTGCGCCCTTCTTGGTGCATTTCATGCTCTTTTGCAACTTCTTCACGGGTTGTTTCGATGAGGTCACCGTTTTCGCCGTTGTACAATTCATAATCAACGTGGACAATTGTTCCTTCTTCCATGTTCTAACCTCCAAGGGGATAAATCGGCGACCAGCCTCCCCTTGATAATTGCATTGGATAGGATTATTCTTCCTCGACTTGTTTTCCATTTGCGTCGTTGATACGCTGTGATGCCTTTTTTGAGCCTGAGATGGTGACCATTGCCATGCCACCCATCATCATCACCCACCCCAGCCATACCGTATGCGAATGCGGCAAATCATAGATTGTCACGCGTACCAAATCAACGGCCTCAGCGTTTTGAGACTGGACCGTTTGCATCAGAGCATTTGATTGACTCCCATCAAAGATGAAGACGATATCCCCGCCCAAGCGAGTGAGCGTGTCAACTTCCGAACGCGGTATGCCTTGTTCGTCGAAACGAAGCATGCCCGGGCGAACTTCTCCTATCTTTTCACCGACTTCGTTCCCGTTCATTTCGTAGACGTTGATGTAGACGCCAACAAATCCATCTCCAACTTCAAATTCATCGGATACAAGTGCAAGTTCTGTGAATTCATAGCCGATGCCATCATGGATGATGACCTCGTCCTTCACCAGTGAAAGACGATGGCTGGCGTCGCCTCGGTCAACCAATACAGTCGTTGAGAGATGGCCGAGTAGAAGCAACAACAATCCGAGATGAACAATGTGTGCTCCGAAGGGAATGTGGAGCATCGTTCCTTTGTTTCGTGCTTTGGTCCAGGTGCGTTTGACCTCTCTGGCCATTGGTACAAGGGCGAGAATCAGCGCAGGCAGTGATACCCAAACAATGTGACCTCGCGTCAGACTTCCCGAGATCAATGTTGAAGCATCTCTGCCAAAACTGTCGGCGAATAAAACGAAGCCGATGGTCGAAATGGCAAGGGTAAGGCCGATGAGGATGAGGTTGTCTTTAGGGTCGTCTTTTCGTCGGGTGTAGAGGAAGAAACACACGGCAACACCGGTCATGAAGGGTGCGCCATAGAGCTCATGTGCATCAAAATTCACGGCGTCGATGCTTGCCAGAAGAAGAGCCCATGTCAGAACCAAGTAAAGGCTGATCAAAATCACGCAGCCCCACAACGCGATGCGTCGTTGGGTTCGTCCGTCCAAAAGGGAGACCGCTTCCTCCTCATCCTGATTGGGTGCGAGCAACCACGGGAGAACGTAAAGGAACAAAACAAAGCCCGCTACGGGTAAACTGAGCAACTCAGACCATGCCAAGGATAGACCCAACACCACTCCCGCAGCAGCCCAAGGCCAAGCATCCAGCGCAGAGGGTGCATAGTAAAGCGGAAGGAAAAGCGCGATGAAGGCCAGCGTGATGAACACATCTTGAGTCAGAAGGAATACTGCAACGGAGGCTAGGAAATGGATTGGTGCAGGTGACAACCCGTAATAGGTCCACTCTTGCGTTTCATCGGACGCAGGTTTGCTCTTTGATGAAGAAGACAGACCAAGGGGGATGAAGAGGAGGCCGAGGAATACGATGTGAGGCACGCTGGTCCATGACATAACGGAATCTCCGCTCAAGAGAAGCCAGCCAATGAGGCCTGCTGCGACTGGAATGCCTGTGGCCCAAACGTGATTCTTTTGCAGGAAACGCCCCGTTCCTTGGCTGTGAAGAACAGCAAACCAACATCCCATCAAGGTGAACATCCAGGTGACATAGACCATGATTTCTGTCGCAGCAGCGTCCGCCTGCAACTGCATCAAGCGTCCGAAAACATCGTTCGGAGGCGTACCACTGTCGTTGGTCACGAAGGTATGAATCGAGGAAGCCCAAACGCCTCCAGCACGCGTCACGGTTGTCGCAAAAAGAGACAGTAATGCTGTCAGCAAGGATGCACCAATCCATACTTGTTCACTCGCCTTGCCCGGGCGAGTGCGAAGGTGAACCATCGCCACCAGTGCCAACCAAGGCAGGAATGAACCCGTTTCCACTGGATCCCACGCCCAATAACCTCCCCAGTCCAAAATGAGGTAGGCCCACAAGCCACCCAACCCGATGCCGAGTGTGGCGATGAACAAAGCCGGGCGGGCGATCGTAAGCATCCTGTCACCCAGTGAGGTTGAGGCCTGTGTGTAGGCCGTTGACAGGCCAACAGCACTGAGGTGCAAGCACATCGAATAGGCGAGGAAGATGAGCGGCGGGTGAATCACCATGAGGTCCGTTTGCAGCAGTGGATTCAGCCCATTGCCGAGGAAAAACGCCGGTGTCGCCTTGAAGGGGTCCAGTGAAAACGAAATGAGTAGCAGGGCAAGGCTCATGCCGTAAGCAAGACGTAAGCGGAGTTCGTAAACGCCGTGGGGGCTTCCTTGTTCACCTGCAAAGGGACGGCGCCACCACCACGATAGAAGGGCCATCCAGCCCAGCCACATGAGCAAGGGACCTTCCCTTGCGGCCCATGTTGCTGCAAAGCGGTATTTCAGCGGTAAGTCTGCGCCACCAAAGGCTGCGACATGCAGGATTGAGGTGTCGTTGGCCATGAACAGGTAAGCCAGCGAGAAGAAGGGCAGGGCCATTACAACGTGAAGCAGAAAGGACAACGATGCGGAGGTTTCGTGCAACCTCGGACGAATCATCAAGGCAATGATTGCGAACAGTGCGAGCCAAAGTGTGAACCCCCACATGCCCCACCGTGGGGCGCCGTCCTTCATGGCCTTTGCTTAAGCCGCTGGACTCAAAGGGCCTTACCATCCGAAGAATTTCGCTCTTGAATATCCGAATGATAACAGCACCGGAATGACACGCTTTGTGAATAAAATTGGCTTACGAATCAAAATCCGTAACCCGATCACCAATTTATCCAAGGGGCTCATGTTGCCCAATTCATTGGGTAGACACCGAGCCATGGTCGACATTTCGTCATCGGTGAGGTTGTACAGGGCCGTCTTCCCCTTCAGAATTTTGTGGTAGGGTGGGAATTGTTTTTTCCAAGCACGCTCATAGGTCATGAGGCGGGCCTTGCTGAGATCATTTTCTGCAAGTGCCTTCGCCACTGTCTCAGCAGCCTCTCTTCCCGACCAGAGCGCAATGTGTGTTCCGCCTTCGAACAGGGGCGAGGTAAATCCGGCTGCATCCCCCACCAGGATAATGCCTTCATCAGCGGTAGCCGTCCTCGGCCCAGAAATGGGAATCGTGCCACCAAATGGACGAATTTTGATGCCGTCAGGTCGCCACGGTGGATTGGCAGTTGGCTTGTCGGCCAGATAGGTATCTTCAATGAACGATTCAAGATACTTGATTGCCCCTTTTTTGTCCGTTGTAACCAACCCAACATTGGCTCGCCCTCCCTCTTTTGGAATCATCCAGACATAGCCGTGAGGCGAATACTTTGGCCACAAGTAGAAGTCGAGATAACCGTCATTGGGTACGTCCAACATCTCATACTGGAATCCAGCAATGACCTCAACCTCGCCTCCCATGCCAAGGAGTTTGGAAGCGGCTCCAGCTACGCCCGAGGCATCGATCACGGCGCGGCATTCGACAGGAAACTCATCGCCTCTACCATCAAGTTTCCAATTGGTAAATTCATTTTCGCTATTGTAAACCCTCTCCATCGAAGTCACGCGATGGTGGAGCAATAATTCCGCCCCCTTGCTCACTGCCTCGTCGGCCAGCCATCGCTCAAACAGATGTTTCTCGAGGACATAGCCTTCCTCGGTAAGGAGTTTTTCAGTACCGTCTGGAAAAATGACTCGGATACCTTTGACATCAAGTGCTTTGACGTGATCGGGGATTTCCAAGTCCAGATTTTGAACCGCTAATTCGGAGAGACATTCTCCGCAATGTACGGGAGTGCCGACCTCGGGGTCTGCCTCCAAGATAAGCGTTGAAAGGCCGACGCGAGCGCTGTGAAGTGCGGCAGAACCACCGCCAGGGCCAGCTCCGATGACCACAACATCACAGGTACGCATGCTTCTCCTCCAAGACGCAGAGGCAACGGGCAGCACATGAAGAAAACGGTGTTCTCCGACGGAAGGTTCTCGCAAATCGTCGAGTGGGTGGATACGGAGGTTCAAAGGCAAGAAGCCTCACGGGAGACTGTGGCATGGAAGACTCTGAGCCGTTGGATGCGTCATCTCGAAAGCCGAGGTGAACTGATTCGGATTTCTCGTCCAGTCGACGTGGTTTACGAAGCCGGGGCGATCGCTGACCTCCTGGTGAAAAATGACGGTCCAGCCGTTGTTTTTGAGCAACCACGCTTGGCGGATGGCTCCATATCATCAATCCCCTTGGCGATGAATCTCTTCGGTTCCCACGACCGAACACTGAGGGCTCTTGGTGCCCAACATGAAACTTCGGTGGGTGACCGAATGGTAGCCATGATGAAACCGGATATTGGGGCCATGGTCAAACGCCCTTGGGTGGCTCTTCCGCTTGCGAGGGACGCATTTGCGATGCCCCCGCGAAAAAAGCGTAAGGGAAAGAGCCAGCGTGTACGCTTGCCTATTGATTTGACCAAACTTCCAATCCCGAAGACTTGGCCGATGGACGGTGGGCATTTTGTCACGCTCCCCTTGGTTGTCACCAAAGACCCTGCTTCTGGCGAGCACAACCTTGGCATGTATCGGGCGCAGGTGTTCGGTCCCAAGGAACTGGGGCTGCACTGGCAAATTCACAAGCATGCTGCAGACCACGCTGCGGCTCTCGGGCCGAATGCAAAAATGCCCGTTGCCGTTTGCATTGGAGGGCCTCCTGAACTCATCTTTTCTGCGATTTCTCCACTTCCCGATAACCTGTCCGAATATCAGTTTGCAGGCATTCTCGGTCGCTCATCACTCCGCATCACGAAAGCATTGACACAGGACCTCATGGTCCCTGCAGAGGCCGACATTGTCATCGAAGGGTACAGCGTGCCGGGGGAAACTCGCACCGAAGGGCCATTTGGTGACCACTTTGGTTTCTACTCGCTCACGGGCCAATACCCTGTTCTTCATGTCACGGCCATCACGTGTAGAAAGGATGCTGTGCTGCCTGCTACCATTGTGGGGTTGCCTCCAATGGAAGATGGATATCTCGGTGAGGCGATTGGGCGCCAATTTTCACCCGTATTGCAATTTCAGCATCGAGATGTTCGCTCGGTCCACCTGCCTCTTGAAACAGGTTTTCACAACCTCGCCATCGCTGCGTCAAAACAGCGGTATCCTCGCCAAGCAAGAAAGACCGGTATCGGCTTGTTAGGGGCGGGCCAAATGATGTTCCTCAAAATTATGGCAGTGGTCGACGAAACGGCTGATACAAAAGATTTGGAACAATTCCTTGATGCCCTCAACGACAAGGTGCACATCCCCACTGACATCGTTGTCTTAGAGGGGATGGTCGCTGATTCACTTGAGGCTGCAAGCCCGTATGAGAACGTACACTCGAAGTTACTCATCGACGCTACTACCCTGGCGGCTGCCGATCCAAGAAGCCAACATGACCCTCTCGAGGGTTCCTTTAGCATGGAGGTTCCTGCTTGGCGTCAAGGGCTTGAAGCACCACCTGAATTTGACAACCTTGCAGCCGTTGAAGCATTGGACAACGTTGTCCAAGCCCGCATGTTACGGGGCAGCATGCTCGTCGTCACGACGCATGTCAAAGGAACGCCCGCACCTCTCACGGGCTCGTCTGATTCAAATGATGAAGCAGAACTGAAACGACGGGAAAGAATAATTCAATTGAGGAATTCAATTTGGCAATTGAAGGGTGCAGAAAATCTTCGTTGGTTATTTATCACCAATGATGACCTTGATTTGCACGGACCGAAAGCCCGTCGTCGCTTGCTTTGGCAACTCCCTTCACGTTTTGATGTTGGTAGAGGGCTTACTTTTGATGAAACCAAGGAACGCCTCTGCTGGGACGCCACCACTCCCATTCCCTCCGAAGAGCACGGTGTCCGCCGATGGCCTGCTATCACGCTTCACGATGAAGAAACGCTTGCCAAAGTCGCTGCTCACCCCGAACTCAACAAATACGAATGGCCCCCCCACCTTTCCTTTGGGGGACCAGAGTGATGAACGTCAAGCAGGTCTTGTCCTTTATCAAAATTGAACACACGTTGTTCTCCCTTCCCTTCGTCTTGATAGGCTACATAATCGCCGTCCGCCAATTTGGCGCCGGAGAGGGTATGGACCTGCTTTGGATCTTGCTGGCGGCGGTTGGTGCCCGTGGCTTGGCCATGGCACTCAACCGCATCATCGACCGAGACATCGACGCCGCCAACCCTCGCACCCAAGGGCGACATCTCGCCGCCGGAGGCATGAGCCTGCGGACGGCCTGGGCCCTTGCAGCCGTGTTCTTGGCCATGTTACTCATCAGCGCCGGCCTGCTCAACAGGGTCGCCTTGATGATGGCGTGGCTTCCGGTTCTGACGTTCGTGATTTATCCCTACATGAAGCGTTTCACCTGGGGATGTCACTTCTGGTTGGGTCTGTGCCTCGGCCTCGCTCCCGCTGGGGCTTGGGTCGCTATCGCAGCCGATGTCCACGGGTGGGGTGCCATCACGGGCATGCTGCCCGGACGTACTGAATTTTTGTGGGCCCCGACCATCCTGCCCATTTCCATTGGCGTAGCGTTGTGGATTGCCGCCTTTGATATCAATTATGCACGCATGGACGTGGAGAGCGACCGTGAGCAAGGTATCCATTCCTTCCCGTCGAAGTTCGGTGAGCGAGCGACCACGCGCACCACGGTCCAATTATCGCTCCTCTGGTTTGCCTGTTTCGCTGTTGCTGACCCGATGGACGGCATTTGGTTCCTCGCCGCTGCAGCAGCGATGGCGCTGGCCAATATCTACGTCGTGCTTCGGATGGAACGCTTCAGCGACTTCCAAACGGTGCTCTTTCGGGTGTCCATGCTCACCGGGTGGGTTCTTTTGGCATCGTTGGTGGTTGGATTCGCAGTCGAGCCAGCCAGTTTTGCACTTGACTGAAGAGCATCTCCCCCGCCATCCCTTTTCTCCACGGTGGAAGGTTCTTTAGCCGACTTGAGAAACCTATGTCATGAACCCGATTGTTGCTTCCCTGCTTGAATTTAATCAAGCCTTTGAGATCCCCAAACTTGACTCGCCGGCCCTTGGCCCCGATGAATTGATTGAACTTCGCATCAAACTCCTCACCGAAGAAGTGCAAGAGTATGCTGAAGCTGCACGTGCGGGGGATTTGGTTGAGGTGTTGGATGCGCTGGCAGATATTGGCTACATCCTCGCAGGGACCATCCTCAACCACGGCATGCAGGATATTTACGATGATGCGTTCAACGAAGTGCATCGTTCCAACATGGCCAAGTTGGTTGACGGCAAGGTCATCCGTAGGGAAGACGGCAAGGTGTTGAAGCCAGATAATTGGCAACCACCCCAACTCGCTCAATTCCTTTCAGAAGACAACTGAAGAGGCTCACATGGTTTCATGAACGATGAGCCACTCCCTGTGCCATGAGCCGTCCCGTTGCCTTGGTCACTGGTGGGGGTCGCGGTATTGGTGCTGCGATTTCAGACCGTTTGGCCGCCGATGGCTACGACGTTCTCTTGACCTACAATCTGTCTTCGAAGCCAGCTGAAATGATCGTCGATGCCATTCGTGAACGGGGAGACGATGCCCTCGCCGTCAAGGTCGACTGTGCAGACGAAGGCGAAGTAGGCCTCCTCGCTCGCCACCCTTGGATGGCCAGAGGCATCGATGTGTTGATTCTCAACCACGGCATCTACAACCGGGTTCAAAGCCACAAGATGACCATGGACGACCTCACCGCCACGATGAAAACTAATTTTGAGGGAGCGGTCTCGGTATGGAATGCCGTTCAACCCTATCTTACTCAGGAAGCACGAATGGTTGTTGTAGGGTCTCAATTGAGCATCCGTGGTTCACCTCATGGTGCAGACTATGCTGCATCAAAGGCAGCCCTTTCTGCATGGGCTCGGTCGCTTGCTCAATCACTCGGTCCAGAGGGCAAGCGCGTCAACATCCTCGCTCCAGGATATGTTGACACCGACTTATTGGCGGGAGATTCACCCGAAAAACGCACCCAGCGTGAGCATGAGGTCCCGCTTCAAAGGGTTGGTTCACCCGAAGACATGGCCTCAACGGTTTCATTCCTCGTAGGTCCCGATTCATCCTATATCACGGGGGCAATTCTCCACGTGAACGGGGGACTTTATCTCCCCTAAGGCCACAATGACGGTGAGTCTATGGTTGAAGAGTGGGATGATGAAGGTTCATTTGAACAACGGGCAAACGCCATCCCTGCCGATGTTGATTTGAATCAGCGGGATCCCTTTGACCTTTCAAAAGCGCTTGAAGGCGCTGTTTTAGAGGAATTGAATCCCTCGATCAAGCGCTTTCATCTGCACGCAGAGTTCACTCCTGCTGGTGACCAACCAAAAGCAATTGAAAAATTAATTTCTCAATTGGAAAATGGCCAAGAACGATGCGTGATGCTCGGTGTCACGGGGAGCGGCAAAACGTTCGCCATGGCGCACATCATTGAGCACCTCAACATCCCAACGCTGATCATGAGCCACAACAAGACACTTGCGAGGCAATTGCACCAAGAGATGGTCGGTTATTTCCCCGATAATGCCGTTGAGTATTTCGTTTCCCATTACGATTATTATCAGCCCGAGGCCTACCTCGCAAAACGTGACTTGTACATTGACAAGGAATTGAGCATCAATGAACGCATCGAGCAAGAGCGCTTTGCTGCTGTCGCTTCATTGGTCAGTCGGCCCGACTGCGTCGTAGTTTCCTCCGTTTCCTGCATTTACGGCCTGAACCCTCCCGAGACCTTCCTTGAATACCACCTTCGCGTCCACGTCGGTCAATCCATCGAAACCAGCGATCTTCTGCGCGAACTCATTGACTTGCAATACCGAAGAACGACCACAGACCTCAAACGAGGAGAATGTCGCGTTCGGGGAGAGGTTGTTGATGTTTGGATGCCCAGCAGAGATGACCCGTTGCGCATTGTGTTCGATTTTGACGGAATCAAGAGCGTACAGATTTGCGACCCAGTGACCTGGGAAGCACTTGACACGCTCGACGAGGCCTGGATTCATCCGAAAGAATTTTTCATGACCAGCCCAGAACGCTTTGAGGCTGCACTAGAATCAATTGAGAAGGAATTGAACGAGCGTGCTAAGTGGTTTGCCCGCCAAGGCAGGGAATTGGAACGTTACCGCCTTGAACAAAAAACGGAGTACGACCTAGAGATGCTGAGGGAGATTGGTCATTGCCAATCGATTGAAAATTACTCTTTGCATTTTGACGGAAGAGAGCCGGGACAACGACCTTATTGCCTTCTTGATTTCTTTTCCGCTTGCGCCAATCAATTCCACGGTGACCCGAAAAAGTTCCTTGTCATTATGGATGAATCACACGTCAGCTTACCGCAAGTAGGAGGAATGTATTTTGGCGATAAATCTCGTAAAGACAGTCTGATTGAACACGGATTCCGCTTGCCTACTGCAGCAGACAATCGGCCTCTCAAAATTCCGGAATTTCAATCTCTTGTCCCCCAAATGGTCTACGTTTCTGCTACCCCGGGTGAGAGGGAATTGCGCCATCTTTGCGAAACCACCGGGCAGGAATTGCCGTTGGGTTTACTCCACGCCTCCTCAGGAGGCGGTGCGGGAGAAGCCGATTTGAAAAAGAAGCATCCTGATGCAGAATCAATGTATGAAATGGTGCAGAAGATTGAGGGCATCGCCAAGATGGAATTGCGTCCTACTGGATTGCTTGACCCCGAAATCGAGGTACGCCCCACTTCCGGACAAATCAACGACCTCCTTACTGAAATCAACGCACGGGTGGAAGCCTCTGAGCGTTGTTTGGTCACGGTGATGACCATAAAATTCGCTGAAGAGGTCGCTGCCTATCTCAATCGCATGGGAGTCAAGGCGCATCACTTGCACTCGGAAATTGATACCATCGAGCGAACTGAGATCATCAACGCTCTTCGTTTGGGCCACATCGACGTCATCGTTGGCATCAATTTGCTTCGAGAGGGCCTCGATATCCCAGAAGTAAGCCTCGTAGCGATTTTTGACGCAGACCGGCAAGGATTTCTTCGAAACGAACGAAGTTTGCTACAGACCATCGGAAGAGCGGCACGAAATCAGAACGGGAAGGTCCTCCTGTACGCCGACGGCTTCTCACCTGCCATGGAGGCGGCCATTCGCCAAACCCTTGAACGACGTCAACGGCAGCAAGCCAATAACGAAGCGCTCGGAATTACACCGCGTACCATTGTCAAAGCCCTTCCCGTCATGGGAGACTCCGTGGAAGACCTCATCTCTGGAACCACGACATCAGGCGGCGGCTCAAAACGCCTCATTGCGAAGAAAGGCGGCCGAAAAGACGGAGACTGGGCCCAACGCCTCAAATTGGGGGCGGGCTCTTGGACGGCGGCTCACGACAATGAAAAACCAATTGAAGATTCAAATTTCCAATTGACATATGACGAACCTCATGACCTTCCAGCCACGCTCAGCGAAGACGAGCGCAACAATCTGGTTATCGAGTTGCGTTACGAGATGGAAATGGCTGCCAAGAACTTGGATTTCGAGCAGGCTGCACGATTGCGAGATCGCATCCATGAACTCGAACGATGGCAGGATTGACCCATTGACTTCCGTGAACATCTTCATGAAGCAAAGGCGCGAGGTACGGGCATGGCGATGACACCTGAGGACTTTGACCAACCCGTCGTTGATTATGATTTTTCGAAAGCCACGACGCCCCGTGAACTCATTGAGCAAATGGCTTCAGCAGGCGGCTTCACCGCAACGAAGTTCGCAGAAGCTCGTACCATTCTCAATGACATGAATACAACGATTCAGTCTGTGGACGGCGATCCTACAAAGGTGACCAATTGGCTTTCCTTCCCCGCATGCCTGTGCGCTACAGGGACGCGTGGCTTCTTCGTAGAGGCGATCAAGCGCAAGATGTTCAACGTGGTCTCGACGACGTGTGGAACACTGGACCACGACATAGCAAGAGCCTACAAACACTACTACCACGGCTCGTTTGAACTTGATGACATCGAATTGGGAGAACATTCGTTGATGCGCTTAGGAAACGTGATTGTTCCGAACGCATCCTATGGAGAAATCATTGAGGCCATGGTGATGCCGGCTCTCGAAGACATCTACAAAGAACGAACGGCTGCTAGCGACAAGACAGGTGCAGATGTTTGGTTGGGCTTCGGTTCTGTTCATCTTGTTTGGGCTTTAGGAGAACGCATCGGTACTCCTGACACCCTGATCTATTGGGCGGCTAAACACCGAATTCCTGTTTGCATCCCAGGCATCACCGACGGTTCAATCGGCGCTCAATTGTTCATGTTCCGCCAAAAGCACCGAGATTTCCATCTTGATACGCTCGCTGACGAACAAATCATGAGTGACCTCACGTGGGATGTTGAAACTTCAAACGCTCTCATGGTCGGAGGCGGTATCTCAAAACATCACGTCATCTGGTGGAATCAATACCGGGGTGGTTTGGACAGTGCGGTCTACATCACGACAGCGCCAGAGCATGACGGGAGTTTATCGGGTGCTCGTCTGAGGGAAGCCATTTCTTGGGGAAAAATGCGACCTGAAGCTCCGCATGTGTGCGTCGAGGGAGATGCAAGTTTGCTTCTTCCGCTCTTAGGTGCAGATATCTTCAGTGATCCCTTTGAGGCCTGATTACGATTGTTCAGCGATCCATTCGGCCAATAAGAGCATCAAGGATTGTCTGAGTGGAGTCCGCGGATTCCACCCCTCGCCCGTGTTGTCCTCCAATAATTCATGGAAACGACTGATATTGGGACGTTGACGTCGTGTTCCACGCCCGTCAAGAACTTCGACTTCTACAGCAGGGCCACCGTCATCGAGAAGATGCTTGAGTGCGAATTGGCCCGACTGTCCTGCAAGGGTTCGGTCCGCAAGGAGTTTAACCTCAGTCCACGTATCTTCGGACGGCCAGTATCGACGTCCTGAAACCGTGTACGGTTCAAGGCCCGGAGTCATGAAGGGGAAGGCACGAAGAAGTGCTTCTGCGATATCCTGTGCACTGCACCAATAATGCCCGATTTGAGCAGAGGGGCTCTCTTCCCCAGACCTCGCCCGTTCAAACCATGTATTCATGCACGCATTGGTCCCATCGAGTGGCTGAATCGACAGCATGTCTGTGATGCTGATATTGATGTCCTCGGGGTAATAATCAGCAATGTTCTCGTCAATGTCAATGACGATGTTTTGATGGTCTTTGTCGGGCCGAGGTGGTGTGTTGTAGTAAATCATCACCAAACGGTCGTCGTCTGCATGAGGCATCATTGGATGGGTGAGCGCATCAGCAAACAATTCCAGCAGTGAGCCTAAGGAGTCCCTGGTGGCACCATACGCTTCCTCCTCTACTGAAAAACGGCAGCCTCCGGGTATGCCTCGTTCGAGGATCGCCCTCGAAAGAGAGTGGCCAGGATTGACAAGATGATATCGAACACCGCCTTCTTCCATGCAGTAAGTGCACAGGTGAACCCTTGATGAAATGATTGTGTGTGGAGATATCTAATTGATTAATCTAATATTCAATTGGAATATAGCGCAAAGATATCTCATAACCAATTGGAAAAATTACAAAATCGGGCTTTTTTTCACGCTCCGATCCCCTCGGCATCGAGGGCCTTCCGTTGGATGGAGGTGTTCAATTGAAAAACGAACATTAAGCCAGACAAGAAAGCAATGAAATTCAATACAATTTCCGCGCGTTATGCGACATCGAAAATTGAATATTATTCTATATTTCAATTGCTGGCACAATCAATTATGCGACAAATGCAATTGGAAATGATATTTTATTCTACGAATATTATATTAGGTGCCGAGTCGGAGGGGATGATAAGCCGAACACAAATCGGCAAGGAGAGATGGGAAAATGAAGAAAGAAGATTATGACATCCAGGAGTTACTCCAACGGGAAGTCTATGTGAACGATGTAAAGGTGGGGACGATTGTCGGAGAACGACATCATCCCAATGAAGCACGTGTGAAATCGATGCGAATTCAGGTGATTCCTGATGTAGCAGACGAATACATGCGAAAGCCTGCTGAATTAGCACCGCTGCCGAAAGAACTGGTCCACAGCATTCGTGGCGACGGGACGGTTAAGTTGTCGAAATCAATGCGTGAACTGCAACGACGATGGCGCAACACCGTCCGCATCGATGAGAAATTGTATGCGCCTGACGAAATGCTTGACCGAGCTGTCCTTGACAACCAAGGAGAGGAAATCGGCGTGATCACCGGACTGTTCCGTGTAAAGCGTACCTACAAAGGCGTCATTGTATCAACTCGCATGCGTATCCAGGCACAATTCGGCGTAGAGGAGCAAATACGAATCCCGATTACCGCCCTGGCACGCACACGTGAGCGTCTGGATGAAGTGGTGCTTTCGCGAACCTTTGACAAGGTCTTGCAATTGCCCTCTTATGTTACGATCAACAGCCTCGAAGAAGAGTGAAGGTAGCCTTTTTCTCGGTTTCATTTCAAGCCGTCATGCTTATGACGGGGGGTTTGGTGGGCCGGAATACCCTTGCGCGGGTGGCTTAGTCGGTTAGAGCACCCGGCTGATAACCGGGAGGTCGCAGGTTCAAGTCCTGCCTCGCGCACCATTTCCTTCCTATGAGCGTAGTTTGCTTTACCA
>Ga0222715_10000937_pt1 | contig 28825 bp, 42 predicted proteins | sample C33_9DmetaG_FD_165056 | JGI IMG/M metagenome (GOLD analysis project Ga0222715, IMG submission 165056) | Estuarine water microbial communities from San Francisco Bay, California, United States - C33_9D | ecosystem: Environmental > Aquatic > Marine > Unclassified | place: USA: California...
AGGCACTGGCGACCTTTGGGTTGACACTGACGACGGTAATAAGCTTTATCGTTGGAGTGGAAGCGCGTGGGTGTCTGTTCAAGATACGTCTATAGCAACAGCAATAGCAGATGCAGCTTCAGCACAAGCAGCCGCAGACGGTAAGATTGACAGCTTCTACCAAAACGATGCTCCAAGTTCTGCGAGTGAAGGTGACATTTGGTTTGACACGAACGACGGCAACAAGATTTACACTCGACGTTCAGGTGCTTGGGTCGCAACGCAAGATTCAGCCATTGCAACTGCGTTACAAGATGCTGCTGACGCAGACGCAAAAGCAGATGGTAAAGTAACGACGTTTTACCAAAGTTCAGCGCCAACGGCTGAAGGCACTGGCGACCTTTGGGTTGACACTGACGACGGTAATAAGCTTTATCGTTGGAGTGGAAGCGCGTGGGTGTCTGTTCAAGATACGTCTATAGCAACGGCTCAACTAGAGGCTGAGAAAAAATATGCGTCGTTTTTTAGAGTCACTATAACAAGTGGTACTAGCGTCGCCGCTCCAACGGACTCAGCGTTTACAACACAATTTGGTAGAGCGCCGATTGAGCATGATCAATTAGTTGTAACAAATACTGCAACAACTCCCGATACACAAGCTGCGTATGTTCGCGGCTCATCCTCATGGGGTAGCGCAGTAGATAACTTTATGTCTGGAGATTTAATTGTAGATGGAAGTATTGGCGCTGATCATTTAACTGTTGCTAACCTTGCGGCTATTAATGCTGATATGGGAACAATAACCGCAGGGTCTATATCAGTTGGGCTATTGACAGGTGATGTAACTGAGGTTTATCCGTTAATGTTGTATTTAAACACTACTTTGACTACTACCGACACGGCTATAGCTTCGTGGTCTTTACCTGCACCGTCATTGTCGTTATATAAAAGACAAAAACTTTCGTTTAACGCAAAGATTGAACTTAAAAATTCAAACAACGCTACGCCGTCTACTAACTATATTAGTTTTGATGTACAAAAGAAAAGCAAAGGAGTTAATGCTCAAAATATAGGCACAGTAACTTTGGTTTCGTATAGCAATTATCAAGGTTTAATTTATGTAAGTGGTAATAAACTAGATGTAGTTGATGGGGTTGGTGGTATATCAGACAGCGGAAATGCTGGCTCTAGTAACAGCGTGTTGGGTGTATATTATGACGCTAGTACTAATAGAACGTATATTAACTACGGTGCATATCCTAATCCGTTTGCAACTGGCGATACGTGTTATTACAGCGACTCAAAGTTTACCGCAGCAGGTACGTGGGTAACACCTTCTGATGGTTTTACTTATGCGGCTAGAGTACCAGAAGGCAGTGGCGCTATTATGACCATGAATCTTCCTATTGAGTTATTTTTTGGCCAAACAAACACAGCTACTGATTTTAGAATATTGTCAGAAATGCTTGTCAACATTACTTCAGGCCATAGCTTTAAAGTACAAACTGTAAGAGGAACAATGGAGAACGTAGCGTGATTAGAGTAGGTTACAAAAAAACAGACGATACAAATGTTACGCATCAAGTATATGACAACGTAAGCGAAGCAAATGAAGCTGTATTACAGCTAAGAGACAGTAAATCTTCAGACACTTCAATTAAATATTTTTACTTGGAAAATCAAACAACAGAAACAGATTGGGAAAGGTACGGATACATCGATCCCGCATAACCACACTGTTATCTACCATCAAATTTTAATTTACAATAAAATACAGGTATTACCTTTACTAGTTTAATGGTATTATTGCCTAATCGTATTTACCAGAAAAGTCAAGGCTCATTATGACAATTTTTAATTTAGTAAAAGACGACACTGCCCCCCAGGTTAAAGCGACCATTACCCGGTCAGACACTGGCGCTGCTGTTGATATGGGAGGTGCAACCGTTCGGATGTACTTTCGAGCAAAAGGCACTTCCTCTGTTTTATTTACTGTTAATGCTACAAATGTAGGAGATAACTTTACTAACGGTGTAGCTATATTTGTGTTTAGTAGCGGTAATTTAAATCAGGCAGAAGGCTTTTATGAGGGCGAGATTGAAATTACTTACGCCAATGGCACGGTTGAAACAATTTTTGATTTATTAGATTTCTACTTACGAAGTGATTTTTGATGATTAAGCTTAGTGTTTTATTTCAAAAAGCAGAGGCTAGTGTATCTGTATTAACTTCTGTTGCTTTAGTGTCTTTACAAAAAGCAGTAGCGGCTATAACTTTTGGCCACTTTTTGATTTTTAAAGAGTTACTTGACTCTGCTTCGTCCTCAGATGCTGTCGTAAAACACATAAACAAACCAACAACAGATACATCTTCCGCAGTCGATACAACAACTGTAAATGTGACAAAACCGCTAAATAATACTTTGTCTTTATCTGATTCTACGTTTTTAAGTTTTACTGCTGCACAGTCTGAAGTTGTAGCTTTTACCGATGACCAAACATTTGCAACTTCAAAGATATTATCTAATCAGGCGTCGATTACAGACACGGCTATTCGGTTTGTTTTTGTTCGCCCTTTTAATGAAACATTAGTTGTTGCTAACCAAGCGTCAGTAAGCTTTGTAAAAAGTTTATCTAATTTGTCTTTAGTAACTGATTTTACAACAACAACAACCACTAAAAACCTAACTAATTCTTTTTCGGCGTCTGATTCAGGCTCACTCCGAGGTCAAGGATACTGCGATTTTGGATATTTTTCAGACGACTTCGTAGGTTATTCACAAACTATTTAAACGAGGTAACACATGCTTAAAGATACACTTAAATTACGCGGAGACGTTTCTATCGTGCTCCGTGGTCCCGACGGTAAAACAAAAGAAAAACGCGAGATAAAGAACCTTGTAGTTACAACAGGTCTTAATTTTATTGCGTCTCGAATGAAAGATACAACTAAAGCTGTAATGAGTCATATGGCGGTGGGAAGCTCGAACGCAGCAGCGCAAGCTTCTAATACAGATATTGGTTCAATTCTAGGTTCTAGAGAAGCACTAGACTCTACGACCGTCAGTGGCTCAACCATCACTTTTGTTGCTAGTTTTGAGGCCGGAGAAGGAACTGGGAGCATAGTTGAAGCTTCTTTACATAACGCCTCTAGCGGTGGCGACATGCTTTGTAGAACTGTATTCCCAGTAATTTCAAAGCAAACCGACGACACTATGCAGATTTCATGGGCCGTGTCTTTAACCGCATCTTAATTTAAAAGAGGGGTTCTTTATGACCACTATTATCACCAGGGCGGCAAAAAGCTCCCCTCTTAGTTCAACTGAGGTTGATTCTAATTTTGTAAACTTAAAGACAACGGCTGATGCAGCACTTCCAAAAGCTGGCGGCGCTCTTACCGGGGCAGTAACAACTAACAGTACAATTGATGGAAGAGACGTTTCTGTCGATGGCACTAAGCTAGATGGTATTGAAGCTAATGCTACAGCCGACCAAACGAACGCAGAGATTCGTACAGCCGTAGAAGCTGCCAGTGACTCAAATGTTTTCACAGATGCTGACCACAGTAAACTTGATGGTATAGCTACCAACGCTAACAATTACGTCTTACCAAGCGGTTATGCAACGGAGACCTATGTAAATACTCAAGTAACTAATTTGGTTGATTCCTCACCTGCCACGCTGAATACACTAAATGAACTAGCGGCTGCTTTGGGAGATGACCCGAACTTTGCGACAACAACAGCTAATTCAATTGGTACTAAGGCGGCTTTGTCTGGTGCGGCTTTCACTGGTGCTATTACAACTAATTCCACTATTGATGGTCGTGATGTTGCTACAGACGGCACTAAGTTAGATGGTATAGAAGCCTCCGCAGATGTCACCGATGCTACAAATGTCACAGCGGCAGGTGCTTTGATGGATAGCGAAGTAACTAACCTTGCACAGGTTAAGGCGTTTGATTCATCGGATTACGCTACAGCGGCTCAAGGTACTACAGCTAATGCTGCGTTGCCTAAATCAGGCGGCACACTCACAGGTGGGCTGTTAGGAACTACAGCTAATTTCAGTGGCTCAGTTGTAGCCGATGGGCTTACTGTAGATAGCACCACAGGCTTTTCATGGCTACCAGTTTCTACAGCAGGGGCAAAGTTAGGCGCAATTGGCACAGGCAGTTCAGTAATTTTCAATACGCCTAGTGTTAACGCAAATTATGGTTCTGGATTGGCTATTGATGGTAGTTATGCTAGTGGCCTTTCATCGGTAAATATAAAAGCGTTTGGCGCTAAATATAATTCATATGGTAGTGAATTAAACTTATTTACATCAAGCGGTACGTCATTACTTAAAAGGTTAGCTATTGCCTCCAACGGTGACATCAGCTTTTATGATAGTTCGGGGTCAAGTCAAAATCTGTTCTGGGATAGTTCTACCTCGCGACTAGGGTTGGGGACAACGGCTCCTAGTGCACCTTTAGCTGTCCATTCTGCATTGTCAGGTGGTGGTGTAATCGCTGAATTCAGGTCAACAGGAAATTCACATTCCATTATAGATTTACGAGCGGACGGAACTGGTGACCCTAAAATATTCTTTGACCTAAACGGAGCAACTCCTTTTGCTATTGGCGTTGATAATTCTGATGGTGATAAGTTTAAAATCAGTAATAATTATAATTTAGGAACTAATGACAGGCTAACTATAGACTCAGCAGGCAATATCAATATTGGCTCATCACTTATGGTGGGAAGTACCTCTGCTCCGACAGCAAAGCTTCAAGCGCAAGTAAATAACACAGCTACCCCTGCTCAAATTGCTACAGACTCAAACGCTGTTCTATTGCTAGAAAATACTAACGCATCTGGAAGTGCAGGTATCCGTCTCAGAGGTGGCAACGGTGCAGGGGTATTGATGTATGGCGAAAATAATTCCACCGACAAGTTTTATTTATCACCTCGAAACGACACTGGAAAGTCATTTACTTTAGACCATGTTGGGAATGGAGTATTTGCAGGAACAGTAACAGCCAACGCAGGTGTAGTAGTAGACAACATTACAATAGATGGCACTGAAATAGATTCTTCATCTTCTTTACTGCTTGATATTGCAGGAAACCTAACCATCAATGTAGACGGAAGCACTGTAAGTTTAAATGATGACTCTATAAATTTTGGTCAGTTTTATCAAAATGCTTCTGGTAATTTTAATATTTATTCACCTACATCAAATAAAGATATTTTATTTTTAGGCAACGATGGCGGCTCTACCGTTACAGCCCTCACCCTTGATATGTCAGCAGGTGGCACAGCGTATTTTGCTGATGATGTTAGGCTTACTGATAACCATGCCATAAGACTTGGAACTGATGCTGACATTGTTTTTTATCACGATAATTCTAATGGTTATCTTGAGAATGGCACTGGAAGTCTAACACTAGACGTTGCAGGTGAGACAAACATTGATTCGGCTACAAGCGGAATAGTAAGGCTGAAACAATCAGGAACAAACTACGGAACTCTTTTTCACGACAGTAATAAATTTTACATTAAATCTAATATTAGTGACGGAGATTTAATATTCCAAGGCAATGACGGTGGAAGTGCCATCACAGCCCTAACCCTTGATATGTCAGCGGCAGGTGCGGCTACGTTTAATGCGGGTATCAATGTCAACGGAACTGTAACAGCAAATAACCTAACGATGCTTGATGATGAATTTATACGTTTAGGTAATTCAAACGATTTTGTTATTGTTCATTCAAGTAGTGAAAACATAATACAAGCGGCTGTTAGCGACCAAGATATAATATTTAAAGGCAACGATGGTGGCTCAACCATCACAGCCCTTACCCTAGATATGAGTGCCGCAGGTGCGGCTACGTTTAATTCTAGCGTGACAGCCGATGGGCTTACTGTTAGTGGAAACATTACAAATACTGGGAATAACTATTTTGCAGACGCAACATCTGGGTATTTTTTTGCTGGGGGAGGTAGTTTTGCAAATGGCATTTATGGTTACGGCACAAACAACGCCAGAATAGATACTAACTCAAAAATAAGAATTAACATTGCTTCCAACGGTGATATCAGCTTCTACGAGGACACAGGCACTACGCCTAAGTTCTTCTGGGATGCTTCTGCGGAACGGTTGGGTATTGGTTCTAGTTCGCCTAGTCAAGACTTAGAAATCCTTAACGGCACGACAGGGGCAGGTATTAGATTAGCCGCTACTGGTACAGCCTATTGGGACATTGAGCGTGACTCAACTTCAGGGCATCTTACATTTACAGATGACGGAGCAGGTACAGTATTAACTGTAGGGCAAGACGGCAACGTGGGTATTGGTGCTACTGGAAGGCTTATGAGTGGCTATGACGGCAACTCTAAGACTTTAACTGTTTATGATTCCGATGGGTCTGCACAATCTGGATACCTTGAGCTTGCGTCTGTAGCTAATAATAACGGATATAACGCTGGAGCTATTACTTTTGTAAACAACGCTAACTCCAATAATAGTTCTCCAGAAAGTGCAAACTCTAAAACTGTTGCACAGATACGAGCAGAAACAGTTACAAGTGATAATAACGCTGGTGATGATGCAGGTTCTAGTTTAGTAATATTTACAAAGCCTGAAGCTGGTGGTCTTGCAGAACGCGCAAGGCTCACATCAGGCGGTACATTGCTCGTGGGTAAGACTGGTTCTAACGTCGGTACAGCGGGTCATGAGTTCCTTAATTATGGACGATCTATTCATACCGTAAATGCTTCTACTGTGCAAATAATTAACAGGCTGTCGAACGATGGCGATTTGACCATCTGGCAAAAAAACGGCACAACCGTAGGCTCGATTTTTAACTCTGGTACAACTATGGGTGTTGGCTCATTAGACACTGGTGTACTACTTGCTAACAACATTGACGCAATACTTCCGTGGAATGCATCAACAAATGCGGAGCGAGATGCCGCAATTGATCTAGGTCGATCATCTGGACGCTTCAAAGACCTCTACCTATCTGGGACAATCAATTTATCAACTGCCGACAATGCTTCTAATGCTCAAATATTTGTAAGCCCCTCAACAGACTTTGCATATTTTGACCATCCTAGTAACGGCATGATATTTAGGAATACGTCTGGCGCAGAACGCATAAAAATTGACTCATCAGGCATAACTACGTTCACTAAATCTGGTGGCGGCAACATAAGAATCGCTGAGACTGCATCTCGTTACGTTGAGATTATGGGTTATGCAGAAGGTTCCGCTAACGGCTCCACAATGGCGTTCCACACAATCCAAGCAGGGACATCCACGTCAACGGAGCGAGCAAGGCTCACATCGGACGGCAACCTGTTGGTGGGTGGTACTAATGTTGCCGCAGGGGTTGGTAATACCGCTGTTGGTCATTCTATAGCTGCACAAGGCTACGCTGCACATAGTCGTGGTAGTGGAATACCTTTGTTTTTAAACAGAAACACAAACGATGGCGAAATACTGCGGCTCCAAAAAGACGGCTCAGTCGTAGGTAGTATTGGTACTTCTGGCGGTGAAATGTACCTTGGGAAAGGTGATACCACTCTGCTATTTAACGAGAGTTCTGATGCTGTGCTTCCGCGAGGCACAAATGGAGCGCAGAGGGATGGAGCGATCCAATTAGGTTCTGGCTCTAATAGATTTTCTGACCTCTACCTATCAGGCGGTGTCTACTTAGGCGGCACAGGTTCTGCTAACAAGTTGGATGAGTATGAAAGTGGAACTTTTCAAATGTCTGCAAGTGGTGTCAGTGGAGGTGTTTTTGGTTATGGAAAATATGTAAAGATTGGCTCTTTAGTTCACTGGCAATGGTACAGCGGTCCAATGAACGTAACAGGTAGTGGGTACGCCCATTTAAGCGGTTTACCTTTTGCTGCTACATCATCAACTGGATATTACTCAACATTTAGCACTGGTCACTCCACCTACGCAGGTACAGCTACGAATGGCTATTTGCAGGCAGGTGGTTTCAACGCATACATTACTAGCACAAACACTACGTCAAGTGCTCCCTATGTTGCAGGTAATCCCAAATATGTAATGGCGTCAGGAACTTACTACACAGATTCATAACCATACGCCTATCGGACGGTAGGCACAGACAGGAGCAACACAATGGCTTTAGAAAAAGTAATATTAGAAGACAAGATTGAAATCGTTGGTGACTACAAGCATGTACAAGTCAGAACTAAAACTGCCGTTATGGAGGATGGTGTTGAACTATCTTCAGGCTACCACAGACACGTAGTTAGCGCAGGTGATGACTACAGCAACCAATCTACAGAGGTGCAAGCTATCTGTGCCGCTGTACATACAGACGCGGTTATTGCCGCATATCAAGCATCTTTAACAGAGGTATAGAAAAATGGCAGTAACTTGGACAGTAGTACAACTAGAGCGCAACACTGATGACGATGGGGTTGTGGTGGCACATTGGCGAGCCTCAGATGTAGATGGCGACCACTCAGGCAGTAGCTATGGCACTTGTGGCTTTACGCCTGACAGTAGTTCTGAAGGCTACACAGCCTATGCAGACATTACCGAATCTCAGGCTATTGGATGGGTCAAAGACGACATGGGCGAAGAAGCTGTAACGTCTATTGAGGAATCTATAGCGGCTCAGATTGCAGACAGCAAAGCCCCTGCGATTAGCACTGGAGTCCCTTGGTAATGGATCTAATTCTTAAATCACTCAAAAGCAAAACAGTACAGTTCAGTATCGCACTGGCAGTGTTGTCTATCCTACAAGGTTATGTTGGGTTCTTACCTGTTAGCCCCGCAGGTCAGGCAGCTGTCGGCTGCATTATTGCAAGCTGTGTAACAGTGTTGCGCTTTGTTACAACTATGCCAATTTCGGCAAAATAACTAAAGTTAGGAGAACATGATGACTGAAGAAAACAAAAGCAATGTAATAAACATCAACGGCACTGATTTTACTAGTGACCAGTTAGACGATAAGCAAAAATACTTTATTGCACAAATTCAAGACCTTCAAGGTAAAGCCCAAAACTTTCAATTTCAGCTAGACCAAGTAAGCGTAGCTAAAGACCAGTTCACTAACGCTTTAATTGAGTCACTTAACGAAAACAACGATGAGGAAGCCGAGGTAATCAATGAGTGATAAAGGCGTTGTAATCCCCACCTGGGCCATTCCGCTGGTAGTCTCGTTGTTTGTTGGTGCTATTTCTTATGGCGCTGCACAGGCTAATGCTGAGACTACTTCTAAGGAAGTTAAGCGTATTGAAGTAATTGTTAAAGAGACAGCTAAGAAGGCGCAGGAAAACGGTCAGGCTCAAGCTGTAACGGAGACGAAAGTTGACGCAATCGTAGAGTCATTGGCTCGTCAAGAGAAAATCCAAGAAAAGACTAACGATCAAATTTCTGCGTTAGTACAGGCTTTGTTGGCTAAATAATGAGAATGGTCTTTGCTCTTTTATTCTTTATTAATAGCGAGGTTGATGAGAGCAAGACCAGATACTACGCAAACAAACACGCATGTGTGTATATGTGTCAAGAACTTTCACGACCTTCACGAAAGTATGAAACGATTGACTGTATTTGCAAAGTAACGTGGGTGGACAATTCGACACGAGTTATAAAATGAAGACGTTTGTTTTTGTTCTCATGATACAAACAATTAACAATAATTATGTTGAATCGGCTGAAGAGTTTGCTTTCTTCCGTGATCTTAACAGATGCATTTACTTTTCTGAGTTAATAGCAAAGCAAATAAGATTTAACGAACACCTACCTATAACTTCCTACTGTGTTACGAAGTGGGTAGACCCCAAAGAAACGGTAATTTTTGAATGAGTAACTTTGACTGGAAAGACAAGGAAGAATGGAAAGCTTTAATTTTTACAATTATTTTTTTTGGCATTGCATTTAGCAGTTTGCTTTTTTACTAAGTTTATAACACATAAGAGAAAAACATGGCTACATTCACTTTTCAAAATAACGACGGCCCTTATCCGCTATTTCCAACAACCGTCACACCAACAAGTTTTGAAATAAGGCACAGACGAACAACCCTGGTTGCTGATGGGCGGTCTATGCGGAGACAGTCTAGGTCGGTTGGCGGTGTTCGGATAGAAGGTACTTTTAGATTTCCACCTTTACCAACACAAGAATACGCAGAAGTTATGGCGTTTTTTAGACAACTGGATGGTCGTAGTACTATCTTTGCTATAAGAATACCTAGTTTACGAAGCGACAACGCTACTGATTCAACGCTTAGGATTGGTGAATACTATAATAGGAGTTCTACAAGCAGCTCAGTGGCTAATCAGCTAGTACAGTACGTTGGCTTGTCGGGTTCAACTATTATATCTGATCCCCCTTCTCGTGACGCCGGGACGGTCTCTTTGCGTACACACGCTCAACAACTACCGACCTTACGGTGTTCTTTAGCCACTGACGCTCCGAGTGTTGAATATAGCGATGACGGTTTTGTAAGAATTTCATTAGATGTTGTCGAGAGGTGGTAATAATGAATACTACAAAAGACTTAGCTATTGAATGGCTAAAGCAAGACGAAGGCTTAGTACTTCATCCGTATTTATGTACAGCAAATAAAACAAGTATTGGCTATGGCCGCAACCTAGAAGATTGTGGTATTACCCAAGACGAAGCTGAGTTAATGCTTAAAAATGACTACGACACAGCGCGTGTTGACGCTATCAGCTATCTTGGGGCTGATTTATACATTTCACTTACAGATACACAACAAGCCGTAATAGTTTGTATGGCCTTTAACTTGGGTCTTACCCGGTTACGCAAGTTTGTAAAACTCAAAGAGGCGTTAGTTGCTCATGACTATGAAGAAGCTTCTCAACAGATGCTAGATTCTAAGTGGTCAGACCAGGTAGGAGCTAGAAGTGTGCGGTTAGCTAATTTTATGTTGGATAATAATAGGTAATACCTATATACTCATAACACTGTTAGCGTGAGATCAATATGACACTAGACGAATACATTCAACAACACGGCAACCTAACCCAGTTTTTGTTAACTTTAAAGTTAATAGCTGAAACTGGAGACACAGCTACCGTTGTTGAAATTATTGATACATTGTTTATTGATCATTTAGAGTATTTGGAAGGAGACTCGCGTCTTGAGACAGAGTTTTTCTTGAGCGCAATGTAATGGATTACGCAACTAATGATTATTGTGAATTCTATCTCCACTCGCCCTCGGATGAAACTGACGATCCACATCCTCGCATTATTATGCGAACCACAGATGGTTATGTCATTTTTGGTAAGCACAAACAAATTGAACTTCGCAAATTGTTAAAACAGATAGATATACAGGAGCAAAAAAAGTGCAAGATCAGGTAACTCTTTTACAAGAATTAGAAGAACACTCAGGTGGACCATTGGCATCTGCACGACTTCTTGCTGTTGATTACACTGGCTCGTATGCGAAATGGAAGACTGAGCGTAAAAATTTACCACGTTATATTCGCTCAAGTATCTTGGCTCACATTGCTTTGTATAAAACACGAAACATTTATTTAAAGGAACATTTATAGGAAATTAGTTATGGATATATTTTTGTCTGTTGTATTTTTGTTTTTATTTGGAATAGCGGCATCAGGGTCTTTTTTAATCATAAAAGACAAACAAAAAGCTTGGAATGAGCGCAACAGGCTTAAATAATTTATGGTACATTTCATGGTACATTTAGTGTTTTCTTAAATTATGCTATTTTTAAGCTATTGATTTACTTGGCTTTTATTTTCTAAAAACTACATATGGTGCCCGGGGCCAGCCTAGACAAATTGGCGGCTAAAATCTTGAAATCCTTATATAGCAAGGCTTACAGCTTAGTTTGCGAATATTTTTACGTGCTTTTTATGGTACATTTTATGGTACATTTTATGTTTAACTGGAGATCGAGTAAGTGATATTAACCGCACGAGAATTAAAACAACTAACTCAGCCTCGTAAGTTGGAACAGGAAAAAAGCTACACAAAAACATGTACTAATTATTACGCTAATTTAGAAGACGGAATTCAATATAAACCAAAGCATCATATTGGTGAAAAAGAAATGAGATCAAAAGCTAGGGCAAAAAATAACGGACGTAAGTTTTCAGTCGTTTTGTAGGTCTTCGTAAGCAATAGCTGCTAAAGCTATTATAAACAATACTAAAATGGTATCCATGTTTCGTTTAACGCCTTGTTGGGTGTGAAGTTGAGGCGTGATTTTAGTGATCTGTGCTTGTTAAATCGAATGAATAATAAGCAACTCTGGTATGGAATAACTGGATAATTAACTTAGGTGTTCTGAAATTTTGATTGCAGCCTTCTGTAACGCAACTAATCGTTCATCATTGCCTATTCCAGACGCTCCATAACGCATCATTTCAGTAGATATCTTTTTCTCATCCGTTGACCACCCACCCAATAAGCTTAGATTCTTATCGGACGTTTCGGCAATGTCAGCGTTATAAGCAAAAGAGTGACGCAACGAGTACGCTGAAGCTTTAGGATTTACTAGCCTACACAACGCTGATATCTGACTGCTGATACTAGACTCATCTAACTGGCCAATGTGGCCGCCTAGAAGCGCGTTAGAGCCGTCTTCTATAATGTTTTGTAGCTCACGTATACGCTCAAGCTTAATGACGAGAGGAACGATTCTCTGGCGACTAGCGGTCTTTAGTTTTGTATCAAAAATAGCTACTGGAATGTCATAATCAAGAAAAAGACTCGTTGCCCTCATTCTTTGTAACTCACTGGCGTGACTAGCACATTGAATCGCTATTACAACAAAAAGTTCCTTCCACGGAGCGTAGAGTTCGTGGCTTGTGTCCGAGCATAACTTTAACAATGCAATTTGCTCTTCACGATTAAGTGTATATCGTTGCTCTGATATATTTGCGTCTTTCACCGTTGGGGCTATAACAGCAATAGGTAAAGAGTGATTGTTAACAAATTCCCTAAACGCTGCTTTAGCCGGAGTCATTTGTCTGGCAATAGACGAAGGCTTTAACGCATCACCGTTTGCCTTTTTTTTCTTTTTTAAATAATGATAGAACGTACTAAGGCTTGTTTGGATTGTTTGTTGTTCAAACACTTGCTCACCAACAACAGACAAAAAATTATCCCAACTGCTTTGTGTTTTTTTCCAAGCACGAGCGCGTCTCTTTTCACTGCCTTTGTATTTATTTTCTTCTTCATATGCCGCCCAAGCATCGCTGAAGGTATGTAACCTTGATTGTTGTTCGGGTGGTTCTTTCAGAAGTTTCCAAGCAGTTTCTTGTATTTGCACTAGCTCAGGTTTCTTTGTGCCAGGTGATTCGTTTTTAATTCTGTCAAATTCAATCATTTCTTCAAAGTGTGAGTCGGTAAACAAGTCAACATTGTCGTGTCGATGTGTACTGTGTAAGTCGCCTTTACTTAAATTTATTTGCTGAAGATAAGTTAACGCTCTTTTTTCGCGCTCAACATTTGATAGCTGCTCAATATTGCTTTGTAATAAAAGTTGAGTGTAAGCCGTAAAGTGATCGTTAGCAGCCTCTAACGCTTTAGCTATGTCTGATGTGGTGTCTTCAGTTTTAAGGTGTAACGGTTTCTTGTAAAGGACACCCTTGCCCTTTGCTTTCATTAAAGGTAACAGCTTGGTTGGCCAACGCTTTTGAAAATAAAGTTGTCCGTTGTTTAGTTCAGTAAGGTGACGTAATCGCATAATAAGTAATTTAAAAGTGAGTAAATAAACACACTAATCTAAATTATGTAAATTAGTTACTCGCTCATTTGGTGCATAAATCGCATTAAAATACGTTTCTAGCTCGTAGTGCCTAACGCATTCTTTAGCAAAAGCATGTACATCAACTCCCAGTATATCGGCGTACAAAAGAACGTCAGCACTAGGTACTCGAACTCTGCCTTGCTCAATTTGCGATATAAAACTAACGTACTTTTGCCCGGTCAGTTGTGCCAAGTCATGTTGCGTAAGCCCAGCAGCTACGCGTAAACTCTTTATCAATACGCCCATTTTTTGCCGCTTGGCTGCATTATGGCGTTGATTTTTTGGCCTTGGCTCAGTATGTATTTTGCTTTTTTGTATCTCTTGTTTGTCCACAAAGCTTTCTCCTGTAACTTATAGAATACATAGTAACACTGCCTTGTTTCGTAGTCTCCAATTATGTGTAGATAATACCTATATTAGCATTAACTATTACTAACATTCAACAGTCTATTTTGCAAGGCTTTATTTGATGCATAAATGTATTTTTTTTGTTGTAAGTATTGCTGTACAGTGTTTTACTGTAATTGTGACGAACTGGTAGGCAGTATGACCCCCCGGTATCACTTAGTAGGGTAAGGGTGTTGTTTGTGTTTTATGTTGTTTAAGTAACATTCAAACAACCAACAACAACAACAACTAAGAATAATTAACTTATGTCCTGTAGGAGGGAAAGATGGAATTACGATCGACGGTTGTGGTTTGGTTTACCGCAATAATAAAATTTTGGGGTAAAAACTCTAGGTATCCACTTTTATGGCCAAACATGATTTGGTTTGTCACATCTAAAAGCGGTGGGGGTGGTAGATATGAATAAAGATCATGAGGTCGTAGAAGTTTTATGGGAACACCGAATGAGTTTAGACGGTGAAGACCATTATAAAAAAACAATAGAAAACAAAGCTATTAATGAGACAAAGTTAGGCGAACAACTATTACAACAAATAGCCTTAACAGTTGAAGAGCAAGTATCTCAACGTCAAGCTTCAGCAAGTAAATCACTTTTTGCAAATCGATCAGGAAAGCGTGAACATTGGTGTCACCTTCTTCCGATGATTAAATCTTATGAAGCGGCGTTCTGTATCACTGAGTCTTTAATGTTTGAGTTAAGTAAGTCAAAGGCTCCGACCTACCACCACGTCTGTCTTGCTTTATCTGAGTCATTTATCCGAGAGATAAGATTTCAAAATTGGCGTAATCAAAACAAAGGTTACGCATCATATTTTTTAAAGAAAAATTCAGAAGCCTTAGCGTCAAAAAGTCAACATCTTCGATTTGCAAGAAAAATGGAAAAGAAGATTGAAGAGTACTTAGACGGCGAGGACTACGATTTAGGTCGTCGAGCAAGGCTAAGTCTTGGGGCTTTGTTGTTTGATTGTATAAAAGCCGCCCAACCTGATCTTATAGAAGAAAGGGCTGGCGCTTCAGCAAAAGGTAGTTGGAAAGCTAGTGTTATTTATTGGACGGATAGTTTTTTAGATGACATAAGTCGCCTACACGCTGTCGCGGCAGTAGCACAACCAGTAAGAAGACCCATGCTTGTACCACCTCGTGCTTGGAAAAGAGACTCTGACGGTAAAATTAAAGGCGGTTATTATCTTCTTGAACAGAAGGTCTATAGAACTGACTGGCAACCTCACCTGTTTAACCCAAGCGAAAAGGCTCTTGAAGGATTAAACATTATACAGTCTACACCCTGGCGAGTGTGTGACCCAGTTTTTCAGTTTTTAAAACGAAACCCATTATGCGCTCCACAGTACCCAAGGTCTAAGCCTAAGAAAATGGCAAAACAACAATGGGACGGACTTGATGAAGACACAAAAATAAAAGTACAACAACAGTTTAGTGATGATCTAGCGATCTTCACGAGCAACACTTCAAAAGCAATGACCTTTGAGCGTCAAATGCTACAAGCGTGTGAGTTGGAAGGTAAAATATTTTGGCAACCTCACGCATTTGATTTTCGAGGTCGTCTATATCCTTCTAACCAAATGTTAACTTCACAAGGAGACCACGTAGCTCGTGGCCTGATACAGTTTGCAAACGGTAAGCGAGTAGGCGCTGACGGCATTAATGCGTTGAAGCTACAAGTCGCAAACACCTTTGGGTGGGATAAAGAATTACTAGAAGTAAGGATAGCTAATGTTGATGGTATTTTGGATGAAATCATGGAGTTGCCTTATAGCGATGACATAGCTAACAACCTTATAGAACACGCTGATGAGCCTATGGCGTTTTATGCAGCCGCGTGGGAGTTAAGTAAATGTTTGTCATCTGATAACCCTGAAGCCTTTGTCAGTTACACGCCGATTTCGGTAGATGGGGTTACTAATGGCCTTCAATTGTTGTCTTTATTATCAAAAGATGTAGTCGGCGCAGAGAAAACAAATTGTACAGCTGCCCCGGCTAGAAACGACTTGTACATGGAAGTTGCAGAAGCGGTAAAGGTTATTATGTTGCGTCTTCGAGAAGACCCCAATACAACTAAAGAAACACTACAAGCTGTAAACGCTTGGTGGCCAAAAATGCAAGACAACAAAAAAGCCAGACAAGTGACAAAAAGACCTTTAATGACGACGAGTTACGGTGTGACGAAAGAAGGCATCCGTGAACAATTAGTGGCTGATAGGTTGGTGGATGATTTAATAGTCCCTGAGTGTTTTAGTGACTTGACGCCTAAACGCGCTCGTCACAAGCTTGCGGGCTACATGCGTGATTGGATTGTCGAAGGTAGAGTCTCTGCTGTAGCCCAAAGCGTCGTTATAATGGACTACTTAAAAGAAACAGCAAAGGTGTTGGCAGAAAACGACCTACCGCTGAGTTGGGTTACTCCTGACCAGTGTGAGATTTCACAAAAGTACGTTGTGTTAAAAGATAAAAATGTCCGTACATTTGATAACTGGATGCGTCGTCTTAGAACGAGAACCAATAAACTATCTCCATCAAAAAACGCCGGAGCAGCTGCGCCAAACGTCGTGCATTCTCTTGATGCTTCAATGCTTCGGATGACGGCTGTTGAGTTATCTAAGCTAGGTATTAGTGACATGGCGTTTGTTCATGATTCTTATGCTGTGCATTGCTGTCATTTAGATTCACTTAATTTTGTGCTTCGTCAAGTTGCTGTTGATATTTTTAAAGGCAACTGGCTACAAGATTCTTTTTACGAAGGTCTAGTATGGCTCGTAGATGACGAAGTTTCTTTGCCCAAACCACCCCCACAGGGTTTACTGGATGTTGAGAATGAAATTCCAAACGCCCTTTATTTTTTTTCTTAATTACAGGTATTACCTATATGCGTAAATCTATTGAAATATTAAAACATGAACTACAAAGTGACATAGCTGTCTTCCATCACGTTGATGGGTGCTACAGCACTATCGGAGCATTGCCCAAGGGCGCAGAAGAAGGTTCTGTCTGTTTTACCGAAGACGGTAGCAGACTTTTAGTGAAAGACGTCGCCAGGTTAACGGACGAACCACGACACTTTGCTTATGGGTTTTTGACCCAAGACGGCAGTATTACTTGTGAGTCACCGAAGTCTAAAACCGATGTGTACGAGGGAATTGCACAAGCTGTAAAAGCTAAAAAGAAGACTAAAAAGGTTAATGACGAAGTAGTAGGCAGTATGACCGAAGAACCGAATCAATAACTTATTCCTAAAGGAGGAAAAGAAATGGTCAGTAAACAGAAGTATTTTAAATGTGTCACTCAGCCGTTCAGCGTGAGTTACCCAAGCCTTCACAAGCCAAACACTGAAGGTAACTTTCCTAGCAACAAGTACGAAGTTACAGCGTTGTTAGATGAAACTGAACACGCCGATACACTAACGGCTATTAAGTCAGCGGTAAATTCAGCTTTCCAAGCAGAGTGGGCAGATCAGGATGTGTCTGATAAACACAACCCGATACGCAAACAGCCTGATGGCACATATAAAATTAAGTTTAAAACTAAGTCAGCGCCAATCTTAGAAGACGCTACAGGTAGCAAGTTGTCAGATGGCATCATCATTGGGTCTGGGGATTTAGTTAGATGTGCTTGTAATGTTGCAGCCTACTCTGGTCCACAGTCTGGAGTCACAATTTACTTAAACAAAGTAAGGCTAATCGAAAAGCGTTCTATTGGTGACGGTGTAGATGATTTTGGTGGTCCTGAAGATGGGTTTAACCAAGCCACAGCAGAGACAGCATCAAGTGCCATCAACTTCTAAGCAAAAACTAGCTAACAAAAGCAAATCAAGTTGCCCCCTACAATTTGACGAGCCAAAGCCGTCCTTGTTGCCTAAAGAATTATCTTTTTCTTTACAAGAAGGGCGCACCCTTACAGCAAGCCATGTAGAGTCGCTGAGTCTGTACTACTCAAAGTTAACGAGAAAGCAGTACAGAGCCTTACCGTCTGCTACTAGGTCTAAACTTCGATCAACAATACGTCGTCACTTTCATCATCTTTTAAAGAGTGAGCCGTCGTGGATATACATCATTGTAAATCCGGCGTGGCCTGAGTATTGTAAAATTGGAGTATCTAACGACATAAAGCACCGAATGTGCTTATACAACACTCACTCGCCATTCGGCGACTTCACTTGTGTCTATGCTGAGTTCTTTCACGAACACGATAGATACATTGCCCAGATGTATGAACACTTCGGTTTGCAACGCGCCGAAGGGGAATGGTTTAAAGTTTCAGCGTCAGAAGCCACTGCATACCTAAGCGTATTAAAGGAGAAATCAGATGTTGTTTGATTTTGACGCTTTTGATGAACCCCAACATCTTTACATACCCATCCCACCATGCCCAGCTAGTCGCCCTAAAGTGGCTAGATTTGGTACTTATTACAGCAAACGTCATCAAGAATACATGAGGTCGTTTGCTGCTTTTTTAAAAGTTTTGCCTCCGCAATGGACTTATTTACCAAAAGAAAAACGTCTTTTCATAATCATCGAGTTTGCTTGTAAGCGACCTAAGCGTCTTACAAACGCTATTCCTCGTTATGACATCGACAACCTTATTAAGTTACCACTGGACTGTATGACCAGTGCCGCAATGTTTTGGCACGACGATTTTCAAATTGAAGCAATAGTAGCGCGTAAGCGTTACGCAGAAACAAACGAAGAGGAACACACGAAGTTACAAGTAATGTCTTTATAAACTCTGTAGGAGGAGTCAATGGAAGAGTACCAAACCAGTGAGTTAGTCGAAAAGACTGCTTGTCCAAACTGTCCGTCGTCGGATGCCTACGCTATCTATGATGATGGTGACGGTAAGAGTCATGGCTATTGTTTTAGTTGTCGCACTTATGTGCATGATCTAAGCAATGACTTTGACGATGAAGCAAAGCCAACTATTACATCAACAAACAAAGCAACAAACCAATCATTACCACACGGAGAGTATGCAGATATACCTGCACGTAAGCTTTTTGCTAAGTCCCTTAAAAAGTTTGGTTACAGCGTAGGAGATGGCAAACACTATGCGCCCTACTTCGATAAAAACGGCGTATTAGTTGCAGTAAAAGTTCGCGGCGCTAACAAAGAGTTCTATGTTGTTGGCGATATGAAAAAAGCAACATTGTTTGGTCAAAACCTATGGTCGGGTGGTGCAAAAAGACTTGTGTGCTTTGAAGGTGAAGTAGATTGTGTAAGTTATGGTCAAGCAACAAATTTAACGTGGGAATGTGTCAGTGTGCCAAGTGGTGCGGCAGGTGCAGCTAAAGCAATTAGACAAAACATCGAGTTTATCGAAAGCCACGCAGAAGTCGTGTTCTGTTTTGATAACGATGAAGCTGGCCAAGAAGCCGCAATAGAGTGCGCCGCCCTACTTAAACCTGGTCTTGCTAAGATTGCAAAGCTACCACTTAAAGACGCAAGCGACATGCTTGTGGCTGGTCGCGTCGAAGAACTTAAAACAGCTATCTATACAGCTAAAACCTATCGTCCTGATGGCATTGTACAGGGTGATGAGATTGATCTTGCCGAAGTTATAAAGGCAACACCAAAAGGCTTAGATGTCCCTTACAACGAACTCAATGCGGCGCTTAGAGGTTTTCGTAAAAGAGAGTTGTATATGTTGTGCGCCGGATCAGGCGTCGGTAAAAGCACCTTTGCTAAAGAGTTAGGTGTACATCTAGCTAAAGAACACGGACAACGTATTGGGTGGGTCATGCTTGAAGAGTCACTTAACAAAACAGTCCAATCAATAGTCGCTATTGACAACGATGTCCCTGTTGGTGATTTGATGGAAAACCCTTTGTATCTCGAAGAGAGCGAGTGGCGTAGAAGTATGCATCAGATCGTCGAGAACTGTGCGTTTTATGACGCTTGGGGTAGTACCGAAGTAGACAACCTGATGCAACGACTTCGATATTTAGCTGTTGGGTGTGAGTGTGATTGGGTTGTACTTGATCACGTCAGTATGGTGATTTCAGGCTTAGATGTTGAGGAACGCAAAACACTAGACGTTCTGTTAACCAAACTCAGACAGTTTGTCGAGCAAACAGGTGTTGGTGTTATTGCTATTAGCCACTTACGTCGTAACAACAGTAAAACATCATTTAACCGTGCAGGTGAAGTTGATCTTAACGACTTACGAGGCTCGGCAAGTTTAGAGCAATTGAGTGACGTCGTACTTAGTGTCGAGCGAAATCAAATGGACGAAGACCGAGACAAAGCTGAAGTCAGCCAGTTGCGCTTACTTAAAAATCGACCTTTTGGTCAAACAGGACCAGTAGGGTTTGTTAAATACGACCGCCACACTGGAAGACTCAAGCACTTTGATCAAGACATGCCAGTGGATGTTGAAGATTTTGAAGTGCCTTTTTAATACAGGTATTACCTATATGAATACTGGAGGAAATAACTATGTGGATACTTCCACAAAACTACCAACTGTCATCAGCTTTTGTAGCGGATATGGTGGAATCGAGCGAGGACTTGACCTTGCCGGGTATGAACATCGAGTCATCGCTTATGTGGAGATCGAAGCCTTCGCCATTGAAAACTTGGCAACGAAGATGGAAAACAAGCAGTTGGATGCCGCGCCTATATGGTCGAATGTTAAAACCTTCCCTGCACACCTCTTTCGAGACAAAGTTAGCCTCCTTACATCCGGCTATCCGTGTCAACCTTTCTCAGCTGCAGGAGAACGAAAAGGCGCAGAAGACCCACGACACCTTTGGCCATTTATTCGGGAACATATCAGAACAATTAGACCTACTCGGGTCTTCTTTGAGAACGTCGAAGGACACATCTCGCTTGGACTCTCCACAGTCATCAGCGACTTGGAAGAAGATGGTTACGTCTGCTCGTGGGGAATATTCAGCGCGGAAGAAGTTGGCGCTCCCCATAGACGCAAGCGGGTCTACATCTTGGGCAACGCCAAGAGCCGCTGACTCAGCCGGAGGGCCAAGGACATTAAACGAAAAGGGCCAACGAATATCAGTAAGCGATCCGACAAAGACCTATGGCGCTAATCTCAGCGATCAGGTAAGGCACTGGCCTACACCCTCGGCGCGAGATCATAAAGGAGGCAGTGGGACTGTCGTACAAGAAGGTGACAAGTTTTATCGGGTATCAAACACCACTCAAACCCGATTCGGAGCAAGACTCGATGCAGTAGTTGAGCATTTACATAAGACCAACTGGCCAACACCGACTGTTCAAGATTCCAACAAAGCAACTAAAAAGATGCGAGTTAATCATCAGAACAACCTTACGGCTGTTGTTTTTAACGCTGAAAAAGAAACCTTACCTACTCCAACTAGTCGTGATTATAAAGGTGGATACACAGAAGATGCTTTGACTCGGAAAGATGGAAAGTCACGACGTTTTGACGCTTTACCAAATGCTGCTATTGGTGGTGTTGGTACTGACGTGGTTAAAGGCCATTTAAATCCAGATTGGGTAGAGCAATTAATGGGTGTGCCTTTGGGTTGGACATCATTGACAGGGACAAACACTGATTGGACTTATGGGTGGCACGACGGCTCGTGGGAAGAAGGTATTTCTCGCGTGGTGGACAGCATTGCAGACCGTGTAGATCGAATTAGATTACTAGGAAATGCAGTCGTACCCCAAACGGCGGCAAAAGCATGGATAACACTTGGAGAACGATTATGAATGGCAAAGGAGACAAACAACGACCCACCAACAAACGAGCATTTGATCTCAGCTTTGATCGAATCTTTGGTGCGTTGCTTGGTAGAAAAAAAGCTAAACCCCCAAACCAACAACAACAAGTTTTAGATTACTTAGCTAAAAATCTAACGATTACGACAGCCGAAGCAAACACGCACCTTGGAGTTACCAGACTGTCTTCTCGTATTTTTGATTTGAAGGCAAAAGGTTATGAGTTTGATCGACAATTGGTTGTTACTAAAAATCGAGTTGGTAAACCCATACGTCACGCACAGTGGAGGTTGAAGTCATGAAATATGAATGCGTGAACTGCGGCTTGATTGATGAAACTGACGTTTGCGAGGAAAAAGTTGTCGATTTAGAGCCGATGGGCGACCACAAAGTTGAAAGAGTCACCTATTTTACAACTTGTGGTTTTTGTGGAAGCGACAACATTGAGCCAATTGAACCGGGTTACTGCCCTCACTGTGATTAAAGGAATAAAAATGAAAGCGTCAATTACACCGCACGAATTGTTGCGGTTAATACATCGAGCGGAAGATGCTTATGAGAAAAAAGGAGCATCAGCCATAGCCCAACGAATGAGGATTGCAGCAATGAAGCGTTTTGTTACAGACATGAAGGCTCAGGCTCCAAACAACAACTTACAGATAAGTCTTGAGGACCATTTGATTCTCACTGACTTACCTGAGTAGGTGTCGAAGTGGAGGAGCTTGTATACGACATCGAGGCAGATAATTTAATACCGGGTCTAACAAAGATTTGGTGTATCGGAGTATGTAGTCCCACGAAGCCAGATGAGGTTACTACTTACACAGACTATGACGACCGCCACCCTTCTTTACAGGAAGGTTTACTGCGCCTAAAAAACGCCAAAAGATTGATTGGTCACAACAACGTAGGGTATGACTGCCCTGCCATTGAAAAGCTTTACCCTGGCTACGTTAGATTTGAGCAACAGTGGGACAACATGGTTGTGGCTGCTCTGTTAAACCCAAGTCGTCGAAGTTTAGCTTTAGCTACTTTTGGGAAAGAGTTTGGATTTGAAAAAGGTGACTTTCACGACTTCAGTGCCTATAGCGAGGACATGCGAATATATATGGTACGCGACGTTGCATTAACTGCGCGTGTGTATATCGATCTCCAAGATAAGTTAAAGAAAGCTTATGCTACAGGTGTTGATTTTAGAAAAGCCATTGAATTAGAACATCATGTCCAGTTGTGTCTTTCATTACAGAATCAACATGGATTTAAGTTTGACGTTAAAAATGCAGAACTTTTATCAGCCAAGCTTTCACAGCAAGTGTCTGATTTAGAGACTCAATTAGCGCAAGTGTTTACTCCAATGATTCGGCCTAAAAATGCACGTTGGTGTTATAAAGCTAGAACTTGGGTATCACCTGAAATATTTCGTCCAAAGGTTAACAATCGAACAGCGGGTTATGTAAAAGACGCTGATGTAGTAAGAGCAAAAGTTGAATCATTTAATCCAGGTTCACGAGAGCAAGTTGCTATGCGCCTTAATCATTTGTATGGATGGAAACCATCCGCTTACACGGAGGATGGACGACCTAAAGTTGATGAGTCTGTTTTAAAAGAACTTGAATATCCAGAAGCTAAATTACTTGTATCTTTTTATAAAACCAACAAGCAATTAGCCCAACTGTGTGAAGGCAAAACAGCGTGGTTAAAGTTACACGAAAAAGGACGTATGCATGGCTATGTGAGGTCATGTGGTGCGCGTACTCACCGGATGAGTCACTCTCGACCAAACATGGCTCAGTGCGACAAATCGAAGTCAATGAGATCGCTGTGGATACCTGATGATGGACACGTTTTAGTTGGCGTTGATGCTAACGCTTTAGAATTGGTTATGTTGTCTTGTTATCTCTATCCGTGGGACAAAGGCGCTTATGCTAAGGCTGTTCTCACTGGACGTAAGGAAGACGGTAACGATGCTCACACCTTAAACATGAAAGCCGCAGGGTTGTTGTCGCGGGACTTTTCAAAGACATACTTCTATGCGCTCATTTATGGCGCAGGTAATGCCAAATTAGGTGCTGTGTATGCCCAAGACCATGCAGAGAACGGCGGTGAGGTCTACCCAAAGAGCGCCTACGGCGCGATTGGCAAGAAGTCACGTCAGAGTATTGAAGACGGCGTAACAGGCTTAGGAAACCTTATACAGGCTGTCGGTCAAAAGGCTAGTAAGCGTGGTTATATTTTGTTACCTGATGGCCGTAAAGCCGAAAGTTCTGAACGCACTGCACTTAACACGTTACTTCAGGGTGCGGGTAGCGTTCTTATGAAAAAGGCTTTAGTGATTTTTCACCACGATTTAATGAAAAAAGCACAACTAACACACGGTGTTGACTACGCATTAGTAGCTAATGTCCACGACGAACAACAAATAACAGCCAAACCAGAGCATGCTAAAACAGTCGGTGAATCTTTTGCAAAAGCTATCACTCTTGCAGGGGAAGCACTTGGACTACCTGTGCCATTTTCTGGTGATTATCAAATTGGTAATTCATGGGCTGATACCCACTAGGAGGGAGTATGACAATTGCATTAATTGATGCGGATATTATCGCATTTAGAGCAGCAGCCTTGGCCGATGGAGAAGACCCATTTGAGCCTGGGCAAAAACGCAAAGATATGACGTTAGGTGATTGTGAAGTGATTGCTAAGGAACAAATTGCAGAGATATTAACTGCGTGTAAGACAGATCAATTACTTCTTATATTTAGTCCTGATGACCGTAAAAACTTTAGAAAAAGCGTGTCTAGTAGCTACAAGCAATCACGTAATCCTGGTGGCAAACCTCGGTTTTATTGGGAGTTAGTCAATTCTCTGCGTAATGATTTCCGATGCAATCAGGTCGATGGTATGGAGGGTGACGACCTTCTTGGTATTTTCCAAACTGGTGACTACTTTAAAGACACTATTATTGTTTCTAGTGACAAAGATATGCACACCATACCCGGTAGACTTTATAACCACGTTAAGCGTGAATTCCACGATGTAAGCACTAATCAAGCAAACTGGTATTGGATGTACCAAAGTTTAATGGGTGACTCGACGGATGGGTATGGCGGTGCGCCCGGTTATGGTCGTATCAAGGCCGAACGCTTATTGCCCACGGTCGATGACAGCGATCCGACCATCTTTATGAAGCGTTTATGGCATGAAGTTCAATTATGTTTTATTGCAGCATATGACGATGAACAGATAGGCATACACCAAGCTATCAAACAAGCAAGATTGGCCCGAATACTTCGCAACAACGACTACAACTGGGAGCGTAAGGCAATACGTCTGTGGCATCCCACTGAAGATATTTGGTATCCAGTATCACAAATTTAATCAATGACAAACTAGTAGGCGGTATGAAACTGAGAGAACCGAATGTTCTACCGTTTTATTTGGAGGAATGAAATGAGTAATAAAAATCTGTATCACCTGATGTCAGCAAAAGGCATCAATCAAACCCGATTAGCAAAAGAAACTGGCGTTCCACAACCAACAATTAGTCGTATTATCCGTGGGGACACTACGTCACCAAGGTTTTCATCTATCAAAAAGATAGCTAATTACTTTAACGTGCCACTTGAAGACGTAATCGGGAGCGTACAATGAGCTTAGATGATGCTACTCCCACTGAGTGGGACAACGCTTGGAAATATGGAAGCAAGCGAGACACCCCCTCTATTCAAATAATAGCGCCACCAGGCGTAACGACGCCCACGCAATCGGATGGTAGCAGTGCGTCATACTATGAACTTCCCAGTGAGGCTAACGAGCTACAAGATTTAATTAGCTTTAAGTCAATGAATGCTCAGATTGGTGAAATCTTTAGAGCAGCCTATCGCTATGGTGAGGTGGCACACAGCAAAAAACTACGTGATGCTAAAAAGATTAAGTTTTACGCTGAAGCTGAAATTAAACGCTTGGAAGCCGGAGGCCAATAGTGCCTCGGTCAGCGCCTACGCCGTGTAAGTCCCCTGGTTGCCCTGAATTAGTACCTGAAGGATCAGCCCGAGGCTTCTGCGTGAGGCATGTGCGTGGGGGTCGTGCGCCTAGACGGACGACTGCGCGTAGAAGGAGAATGAATGATGAAGAACTTAAAAGAGACGCTTGGTACTCAAGTAAAGATTGGACTAAGCTTCGTCGGGCTTTCATTGCTAGGAATCCTCTGTGTAGTATCTGCAACGATAATGGTTTTGTTCGATCTGCTGATGTCGTTGACCACATTGTTGAGAGAAAAGATGATGACTCTCTTAGGTTAAGTTGGGACAATTTACAGTCTCTGTGCCACTCTTGTCACAATCAGAAGTCGGCAGACGAAAAAAGAAAAAGGAATCGTAGTTAAGTCAGTAAAAGTTGCGAAAAAGAAATGTGGTGTAGATAATTTTCTAGTGTAGATGGTTTTCTAGTGTAGATGGTTTTGTAGATGTAGATGGATATTGAGGATGATCGCCATCATGATAGATCATGATATACATCCAGACGCTTAGGTGTTTAGACGTCCAAATGATACTGGCGAAAACGTGCAGCCAGTGGTGAACTGGCGAAAAAAGCCGGACTAGAATGTTTTCATAGTTATTCTCTTTTTGTTGGTTAATTGATACTAAAAAGCCCACTCAATGGAATGGGCTTGAACTATCAACTAAACGTCATTAAATGGGTTGTATTCGGAGTATTCATCGAACTCATCTTTAACAAGCATTATAAAATCATTACCATCATAAGCCCAATCGGCGACATGAGCGCCTAAAAAATTTAGCATTGTTTGCTTAGTTTCGCGGATAACTAAAACTTTTTGGTCTGTTCCTTCATGCCAAATGATTTCATATTTAAGACCTTTTAAATTTACATCACTCCTATTTATGACGATATGGCAATCTGTTTTAAATGTTTTCATGATGTTTCCCCTTAAGCCCCTATATTATTCCAGTAACCACTTGCATAAACGATTACTTTTTTATGTGTTATTTTTTCAACTTCTTCAAGTGAACTTCCGCATACAAATGCAACCGCATCAGCAAACTTGTTGAAGTCTTTAGGATTAATAATTGCACACATCTCATCTTTCCAATGAAGGTCTGTTTTTTTCTTTTTAGCAACACCGAGTTGATTGTGGTGATGCATTTTGTTCGCTAATTTATAAAATTCAGAAAAAGCACTTCTTTTTTCCTCGTTTGTTACTAATGTTAAGCTCATGATGTTTCCCCTATTTGGTTAATTGATACTAAAAAGCCCACTCGTGAAAATGGGCTTGAACTATCAACTTAATGGAAATAATTTAAAAAATGCGTCTATTGCTTCTTGCGCCGTGTCGTACTCATCATTAACAGGATTATGAATATCGTGAATCCACCAAAGTATCCGACCGCTTATAAAATTTTCATCGTCGTCGCGTTCTTGACTTCCAAAAATACAAGGGACATCAAGATTCCCCCAATCGCGTATATGATAGAAAGAAGGCGCCATATCATTACCGTATGAAACATCTTGGAAATTCGCCTCTAATAACGCGAGGCCGTCGACGTCTGACATGATTTCCTTTTGTTGTATGTGGACGTGGAAGCACCTTTTATGTTCTGTTGCTAGTTTGTGGAGTAATTCGCGTTTCATGATGTTTCCTCATCGTCTAATATTGAAAATGTAATAGTTACTCTCGTACCGTGTAAATCAACATTTTCCTCACGGTAACTACAATGCATATTTGACGGCATTTGTGAAAGCCAATACGTAAATTCGCTATGTTCATATAAATCGTTAGTTTTGTTCATGATGTTTCCCCTTTAGTAAATCCGGCGCTAATTAAAATGCCTTCAGCAAAATCAATAAGTTCTAGACGCTCGTTTTCATCAAAATCAGCCCAACCCTCTCTCGCGCCTATTTCTTCAGCAATATGACAATAAGCTTCCACCCATTCTGAGACCGTTAATTCTTTGCTCATTTGGTCGCCCTCCTTGCGTTGTGTCGCTTGATTAATAAAAGTTGGCCAACTAGATCGCCATCATGCTTATCGCCTTTAAAAGGCGCTTTAGGCTCAATAGTGAAGGCTTTATGTGTGGCCGTGGCTATTTCATCGAGTGAGAAGTTATATCCCAAGATACCGTTGCGGCCATATCGGTCGTGCATGTATCTATAAAATTGAGTTAATCGTGTTTGATTGTTCATAGTGTTTCCCCTTTAGGTGGTATTACCTATATATTAATGGTGCAAGAAAAAAGCTCATTACACGCGTCGTCTATGTCCATCGCGTCCGTGTGGTAGCTTTCGGTAAAGTAATCGCCCCACCAAGCGCCTTCGACTGTTTGGCGCCGTGTGTCGATCCATATGTTAGGACCACCAAAGGCCACCAAAAGCCTAGCGCCTAAGTATTCGCCCTCACTACTAATCGTGTACTCTATATCAAGGACGTCCGAGATATAATCAAAGCCGCTTATTATGTCGTCTTTGTCGGCGTGGTGTTCCTCGTAATCCATACCACATGAAGCATACGTGATACCGTTCTCTAGTCCTTCGACTATAGATAAGACGTGTTGTTTGATGAGTAATTTGTCATCGGTTTTTAGTTGGTTAGCCATTGTTTGATTCCCTTAATCATTGAATGAAGCATGAGTATAGATAGACATACTCTATAGTGCAACTTTATTTCCTAGGTAATTCCTATACATCGTGCAGCCACACAAACAACAACACAAACAATAACCGTCAAACCGTTAACTATTCACCAGTAACGCCAACCACCACCAACCAACACCAACCAACCAGGCACATCATCCCGGTGAATGGCCAACGACCTCTGCATCAACGATATGTATAGCTATTTACTGGTATTTACTAAATGAATGATAAAACACCAAACATAATTAAAAATGATGATGGGGGGCCGCTTCATCTCTGCCACCCTGGTCCACACGG
>Ga0222715_10000941_pt1 | contig 28759 bp, 35 predicted proteins | sample C33_9DmetaG_FD_165056 | JGI IMG/M metagenome (GOLD analysis project Ga0222715, IMG submission 165056) | Estuarine water microbial communities from San Francisco Bay, California, United States - C33_9D | ecosystem: Environmental > Aquatic > Marine > Unclassified | place: USA: California...
TATCTTCTTCGTAGTACTTACGATACTGATCTAGCGTAGCACCTTGCTTGATCATGTAAGCACGAATTTGTGCAAAGTTTTTAGATAGCAGTTGATAGTCATCATCACTTAAACCAAACAATACAGGATCTTTTCCCTGTTCTTTTAGTTTAGCAAAAACTTCTTCTGCGTTTTCGCTGGTTATGATTACCCATTTAATTTCTTCTAATTTAGGTGTTTCGGGATTAGAAAGATTTAATGGCTCACGTTTTACCTCAGTCTTGAAAATGTCTAACTTGGATACCGTACTACAACTAGTAAGGAACGTAGTTAGGATTAGCAAGGCTAGGACATTCTGCATTAATTTCAGACTTCTTAGTCGCATTTTTCTCTTTCTCCGTTAGTGGACTTCCCATGGCAATTTCTACACATCTCATTGCTTTGTTGGTCGCATTGTTAATAACACGTTCAATTGCTTTATCTTTTTCAACAGCAAGTTTACCAATATCTCTTACTTCGCCTTTGCCATTGATTTTGTTAAAACGTTCGTCAAGTGCCGCAAACTCTTTTTGGAGAACTCTATTCTTTTCTTCAAGTTCTTTATTAGCGGCTAAAATTGATTTAAAATCTTTAGCCTGTTGTTCAATAACAGCCTTTTGTGATTCTACACTTTCTACTAATTTTGCATTGTTGGCTTCACTAATAGCAAGATCACTCTTAAGTGTTTTCACATACACGAAACCACCACCAGCACCTGCTAACATAATAAGCACCATTGCAATTTTAATTGAACTAAACATAGTACCTCCAAAATTTATCTAATGTGATATAAGTGTCAAAACGCGGATGTTCACAAACAACAATATCAATATCCTTTCCGTCTCCGTCCGTAAAGGTTTCTATTAATTTACCAGTGTGTTCTCTTCCGCAATTTTGACAGAATTTACTCATACCATTTTTAATGCAAGTTCAGTAGTTTCTGTAACTCTGCGAGTCCATCCTCTTCCGAAAGTTTCAAAAGTGCTAAGGCTTTCGTAATAACCTTGACGTGCTTCTTGATATTTTTTAATTGTATTTTCTAAACCATTATTCTCAACATAATCGCCTAGAATTCTTAAGGTGTTAGGACCAATACCACCGTCAGCAACTGTACCAATCATAGTTTGTAGGTATTTTGCCGCACGTCCGGGACCTGCGTTGACTCCAAAGTCAAACACACATAGATCTAAACCTGATGGCAGATCATCGCCCTTCATTTTATCCCAATAATTCTTTTTATAGATAGGTGCAACATCATCAACAGTTAGATCCTTCATGTCCTTGGTTCCACCCCATTCTTCATAAACTCGTTTAGTAACACCTAGGTTAGTTTCACCACCTGGGTCTTTTGGATGGTTAACATAACCACCTTCATGGTGTAGAATTGTTTCTAAACATTTGTCGTAATTTTTGCTTGCCATTTATTTTCCTTTACGTTCTAGCATACCATTGAAAGCAATGGATATTCTATCTTCTTCACTTTTATTTATATTAGCAAAGTGTGTGATCCATCCTGGAAAGGCTACTAGTTTTCCTTCGATTGGTTCAATTTGATATCGTTGACTGTTAAATGGATTAAGAGTTGTTAAACACTGCTCGGGTATTGTGTAATCTAAGAATCCATGCGGAGGCACCAAATTCAATACTCCACAATCTTTTGGTGTTTTTATATAGTAAACCATACTTAAAAAGTAAGGTCCGTGCATATGATAATAGTTATTGTTTAGTTGTTCACCGTTGGGTTCATTGATATTGATCCAACCGTTTTTTAAAACTATTGTGAAATCGTCTTGAAACTGATAAAGATTGGTTGCAGTTTCTGACATTTTTTGTTTGACAATATCAGTTAAAGGTTTTAATTCAGCATCATCCAAATTTAACCATTCACTCTGCCATCCACCGTCCCGTTGAACTCCTGGATTTAGTTCTTTTAGTTTATATGAATAATCGACTAATGCTTGATTGTCGATACCTAAAAAATCATATAAAAATGGGACAGGAAAAATCCCGTCAATTCGCATATTACACCCTTTGCATAACCTTTGTTCTTACTCCATTAGTAAAAAACAAATTATTATCTATTTTATAGATATTATAGTTACCAAAGTATTTTGTTAAGAAAAGGTTTTCTGACATAGAATCTTCACCCAATTTAATAGCACCTGGGTATTTTAAAACCATTTCTTGAGTTGTACCTTCATCAACAACCTTCATTTTGATGTTTCCGGCTACGTGTTTAGAAAATTCTATAGTATCGTTGTTAATCCATTTTTGTTCAGTAACACCTCTATTAAAAAATCTATCCAATTCTTGTTGTTGGTATTCATTAATCATACCTTCGTATGTATCTTTGTTAAGAGGAATTACGTTTGATGCAACTGATTCATCAAATGCTGTACTTTCAACTCCTTTATAATAACGAAAACGCCATTCGTCATTACCTGTTAATTTTGATAGATCCTCTAAAATAGTAGCAATTCTTTCAGGAAGTCTTCTGTTTCTTTCAAGTTCTACGAACACCTGATATTTTCCCTTTGCGTTTTCTCCTGAACTTACATCTGAATCTAAAACAAAGTCATAACCTTTTTCAATAAAATTCATTAAATCTTTTGCGGGTTGTTTATCTTGAACTTCAAAGGCTAAAACAGATACTTCACTGTCTTGTCCCATTTTTGATTTGTATGAATCGATTGTAAAAATTTCGTTAACGAAACCCTCTAAGTCATTAGGTAGTAGGCTCATTAATTTCTCCTGTATCTATTACATCTGAATTTTGTTCTGGCATTACTTCTGGTGCTGTAACTGTTGTTTGTAAATCGTCTAAAATTGATTGATCAACATTTCTTAAGTAACCTTTGTACATATCGTACATTAAACTTTTAGGCATTGTTACTGAAACTACCCAAACTGGTTTTCTATCAAGTTTACCTTTTTTAGTTCCGGGTCTGTAATCGCTTGGGTCTTTAATTTCTCTTGCTTCAACTAGGTAATCTTTACCATATGTTACTTTACAATTATAATCTAATAATCGCTTTCCACCACGCGGATTTGGCATTTTATCGATTGGCCACATCCATTTACATTCAACTGTGTGTCTTTTAACAATAGGCCCTTCTACTAGTTCACCGTCCGCCCAGTTTTCGTATACATATAGGTCTAATTCGTCCATTACACGCTCGTAGTCCTTTAAAACACGTATATGGTTATTAGACTCGTATATAGTCTTTACATTTTCAATTATTTTAACGATATCGTACATAATTAGTCTCCACTTTTATTTATCGTATTTGTCTCGATACAAAAAATTATATTATAGCATTATTATTGCTGATCTTTGTTAAATATTATTGTGGTCGGACATAAACTTCAAAATAAGGAGGTCACTATTGTCTAGAGCAAAGCGAAAAGAACGTCTTAATAGGGAGCGTTCGCAAATGAATATAATCAACTTCCCTAAAAAACAACGTCAAGTTGAGATCCTACCAAGGAACTTACATCAAGAAACTTACCTTAATACATTGTTGGATTACAAAAAGCATATAGTTTTTGCTATAGGTCCAGCAGGTACGGGTAAAACATTAATAGCGGTACTAAATGCTATTAAGCAATTTCAAGAAAGAAAAGTGGATAAGATCGTGATTACGAGACCTGCTGTAAGCGTCGACGAAAAACACGGCTTCTTGCCAGGAACTCTTGAACAAAAGATGGAGCCTTGGACACGACCAATTTTTGACGTTTTCCAAGAGTATTATCACACTAAAGAAATATCAGGAATGATAGAAGAGGCAGTAATTGAAATTTCTCCTCTTGCTTATATGCGTGGTCGTACATTTAAAAACAGTTACATCATTGCAGATGAAATGCAAAATGCAACACCTAGCCAAATGAAGATGTTGCTAACACGTATTGGTGAAAAATCTAGAATGGTTGTAACAGGAGATCTGCAACAGGCAGACAGAATGAAAGATAATGGATTACTTGATTTCGCTAATAGAATACAAGGATTAAATTTAAATCATCTTGCTGTTTGTACATTTGATAAAGGAGACATTGAAAGACACGAAGCCGTTAAGGAAGTACTAGATATCTACGGAGAAGATTAATTATCTGATCCAGGATTTTTACTAAAGAGTTTAGTTTTGTCCGACCGCACACTATATTCTTTAAAGTTCTTCATAGGATCCTTTTTAACAGTAATGTTAGGCCATTCATTGGCAAAATATGCATTATGCTTATACCAAGGATCATTTACATCATCTGTTTGATATATTGCATCTTCGGGACATTCAGGAATACATACTCCGCAGTCAATACATTCGTCGGGATTAATTACTAACATATTTTCACCTTCATAAAAACAATCAACTGGACATACTTCGACACAGTCAGTATGCTTACACATTATACATTTATCGTTTACTAAATGAGCCATTTTATTCTCCTAACCAATTTACAACGCCTCTAATTGCTAATAGCAAATACATTAATTCCATTAATGCTCTTGGAGTATCCTTATCTTTTACTCCCATATAAATCCATATACTACAACTTAAAACTGCAACTGCCCAACCTATCCATTGTATAGTTGGATCACCACCGCTTAATAGAAAAGCACTTAACATTGCTAGTAAAAATCCTAGCCAACGCCATCCGTCTATCTGATGATAGTAACGGATTTTCATTATGCTTTTTTCTTTCTTTTTTTGGTCTTACCGCTTTTTAATTCTCGATATTGTTCGCCGGTTATCCCTGTTGGAATACGTTCTATCTTGCCGCCTCTGGCTAAGAATTCTTCCATTAATTTATCTAAATCTTTTTGTCTTCCTTTTGCCGCTTCTGGATCTAATGGAACATTAGCATCATAGTTTCTTTTTATGTCTATGGACATCTTACTCCTTGGTTAATCGTGCCAACTTGATAAGTGTAGCACTCATGTTTATTTCTGGATCAGCAACAAATGAATGATCTACTAATCCTTGTTTAATAATTAGTACTGCTTGATCTTGCTTATCTTCTTCTTTAGAAAACACATCAATATTATCATAACACCAACGGAAGATATCTTCCATCTCTTCTGGTCGTGCTTGAGCACATACTAATTTTCTTGCTTCTGCAATTTTGCCAGCCTTAAACAATTCAACCATATCTAGTTTATAATCGCTTTCTCCTGTATCACCTTTTGCAGGGGGTAGCAACTTACCTGTTGTGCTATTCATCTGGCACATATTAATACATTTACGCAAATCAGGATAAGTCGCTTTTACAAAAGTATCAAGCGTATTAAGGTCTGGTTCAACACCTTCTTCGATTAGAATTGTTGCCACCCTTGCAGTAAATTCTGTTTGATCAACTTTGGAAATATGGAATCCTTGACAACGACTATGGATTGCAGGAATAATTCTGTTAGGATAGTTACAGGTTAAAATAAATCTACTCGTTGTATGATATTCTTCCATTACACCACGTAGTGCCGCCTGTGCGTTTGGACTCAAGTAATCAGCCTCGTCTAGTAGCACAACTTTAAATGCACCAAATGGAATCATCTGTACAAAGTTTACAATCTTGTCACGAACATCTTCTACGGAGTTTGTACGTGATGCGTTGATCTCTAGTACATCGTATTCATTAACTTCTAATTCATTTAGCAATACTTTTGCAAGTGTAGTTTTACCAATACCAGCACTACCACTAAAAAGTAAATGTGGAATACTTTTATCTTTAATCCAACCTTCGATTTGCTTTTTTTGTGTATCATCTCGGAAAACATATTCTTTAATTGTTTTCGGACGATACTTTTCTACCCATAGTTCTTTAGCCATTTTGTTCTATCCTTTTGCGTAATCCACTTGTACTAAATGAATGTTGTCTTTTATTATAATAAATTTCTATGCCTTTGTCAACACATAATTGCTTGCCTGTAAAGTCAATCTGACGATATTCTTCGCCAATAAATCTAGTATCAATTTTGTATGTAAGTAATATATCTAATAGATCTTGTTCTGTAGCATAAGGAATTATCTCGTCAATATACTTGCAACCTTCCAATTGCACATATCTTTCAAAAACACTTTGAATTGGTTTATTTTTATTTGGACGATCAATAGTAGGATCTGTTTGTAATCCAACCATCATATAATCGCAATTTGCTCGTGCTTCTTTGAGCATAGCAACGTGTCCTGAATGAAATAAATCAAATGCTGAGAAGGTGATTCCTATTTTCATTTTTATATTATATACAAAAATAGAATGTTTGTCAACCTAAGATATTCGTTCCCAGGTTCCGTCACCCAAAAGTCTTATATTTGCCAAATAGTCCCAATGGTCAGGAGCACCTGTTGACCATTCATGTGGTCCGTTCATTACTAATCTATTTTTGTTGATATTCGAATCGTACACCAAATAATAAGGTTTATATGCGATAGGAACAAATTGATATTCTGCATTTAATACAGCATCTGTTAAATTTATTCTATCTACGACTGTTTCTGCTTGTTTTCTAACCAACTCGGCTTGTTTTATTATAAGTTGATATTGTTCGTTAAGTTCTTCTAACTTTTCGTTAGCGTGATATCTTGCAATGTTCCTTGCTCTATCTTTTACATCTGCAATAGGAACAGGCTCAAATTTAGGTGCCCCTAAGTTTGTAGGATATGGCATAGACATTGGATAGTCCACTACCATATCTGGTTTCTTCTTAGAGATCGCCTTCTTTTCTGTTTTCCGAGTAGTGGACATCAAATTCGCCGCCCGGATAACGAGCCTTTAGTTTGTTAACATTTTCTTCAACTACTTCATTAGGGTCGAGATCCAATGCCCTACAAGTATTGACCCAGTACCAAAGAATATCGCCAAGTTCTCGTTTAAGATGAAACTTTGCATCGCTATCCCATGGTTTACCTTGGAATAAAACCTTTTTAATGATTTCATTAAGTTCTCCTGTTTCTGATGAAAGACCGATACCTCCTGTGACAAGTAGTGCAATATTAACCGGACATCCATGTACATCTCCATTTAAATAACCCATACGTCCGTATAGGCGATTATTATCGTTTGATTCTTCGCTTGTAACTTTTTCTACAAAGTCTTTGTATTTGTTTAGATCTATTGACAATTTACTTCTCCTACACAAATGATGGTCTTTGTTCTTTTGACACAGACCTCATTTCTGATTGTAGTTCTAACCAACTGTCAACTTCGGCTGGTTGTTCTTCTGATACTAAAAGAATAGCGTCGACATCCGCTTTTTGAATTACCCAGTCTTGACCTTTAGAATCTTCAATTAAAACTTGTCGACTCCAACGTCCGTGTTCTAACATAATCCAATCTCCAATGTTTATTGAATCTTTTAGTTTAGATCTGTGTCCAATATCAAATACCTGACACCATCTAGCCTTGATCCCTCGTACTTTTCCGTTGTCATTACCTATAATAATTCCACCGGCACTTTTTTCATCGCCGAAGTACATATTAGTAACAAGAATATCTTCTCCTATTGCTTTTACATCACCTTTAAATTTATGAATATGAACTTTAGCCATTACTCTTACTCTCCTGTTGCGTCTGATAATCCACGTCTACGTGAACGTGCTTTTTGTACAGCCTCGGTTGCTTTTTCAACAACCTTTGCTTCTGCTTGTTCTACTGGAACTGTTTCTTCAACATCTTTTTTAACTTCTACTTCCACATCTTTAACAACATCACTAACTGGTGTATCTTCTACTTTTAGTGTTTGTGTTGGTGGAACATAAGTTTGCGTTTCTGTTGCAGATTTAGTTGCCACATTATTTTTTGCATCTGGATCAGGCGTAGCATTAGGATTACTTTCATAGTACTCTGCCATGATTTGTTCTCTAGTGCGGATAATTTTTCCACCTGGCCCTAATTCGTCGCCACGAGCATTTACACGCATATTACCAACTGCGGGCATAAGTTCGTTTTTTTGACGTAACTTATCAATGTCAATTGTACGACCTTGTAGTGTTCTATATATTTTGGCCATATATTATATCTCCTTATAGCAATACTTATACAAGCATTTTTAACTGATTTAGGATCCTGGTTATCGTAAAAACTCTGTAGGATCCAAATTATATTTGATACTGTTAACTTTATGTACACCAATCAAATAAAGTACATAACTTGCTACACTAGACCCTCTTCCTACTCCCCAAACTATATTGTTTTTCCTTAGTGAATCAACCATATACTTTAAAAACTTTAAAACATCGATCATTGCATGGCTTTTGAACAAATGTAATTCTTGTTCAACCCTTTGTTTTTCTTCTGATGTATTGGCAAGATCTAAAACGTATTTTTCAATATCCAAATTTCTGTACTCATCGGGCATATACCAATTACCCCTGTTTTGTTGATCAAAATTATCGCGATCAACATCTACTTCTTTGTATTCTAGTGTGTCCAGTCTATCCCTGTTATTGGTAACAGTTTCATTGTATTTTTCAACAATATTTTTATCGTCAATAAGACAGGACTTGATATTATCCCACTTATCTTGATATATCAATTCTAGTATATTTTTTTCGTTAAGAACGGATTGATTAAATTGGTTAGTTTTTACCACCGTTGATGATGGTTGGGTTGAATGGTTTTTTAGGTGCGTCTGATCCATAACCTAAATCTCTCCAAGACTTTGCACCAACCCAAATTGTTTTAGCGTCAAGTCTTTGATCAAATGTTGCTGTATCATTTCTGTCCCACCATGCTTCTCCACCAATGCTGTCTTTCCAAGGTGCTTCTCCAACTGATTTATCTTCATAACTGTCATTGTCTACAGTATATTGTATATTATCTCCTAGGTGGCTGTCAAGTGTTAATTGTCCAATATGGAGATATTTTCCAGATATAGCAGTTATTTTTTTAAATAAGCATCTTGCAAATAATTGATCGTATGGTGGTCCTGGTAACAAAATTTTGTTTACAGGCATTTTAAACCAAACTGTTTGTAATGGATCTTGGTGATGTGTGATTACAGCGTTTTGGCAAAGTGTGCTAAACAAATATTTGATTCTATCAAAACTATTATTTTGAAGTTGTACTTCACTTGTTCTTGGTAGAAAGGAAAGTCTTACGTTATAAGAATTAGGATACACACATTCGTCTAGAACTAGTGTGCTTTCGAAATCGGTATCCCAACTATAAAAATTTAAAATTCCGTCGTTTGTGTTATCGTCATTCAACATTGATTAAAGTATCCAAATCTTGATCTCGTTTCTTTTGTGCTTCAGCAAATTGTTTATTTTGTCTTGTTAACAATTCCTGCTTATAGATACTTAGTGTTTCTCTAACCTGACGAGCAAGAGTCTGGTCTGGTAATCGTGATGCTGTAAAATATTTTTTTGATAGGTCGCGGATTTTTTCATCCAGTTCCTGATCTTTAAGATTACTTAGATCGTCGATGAGTGGATTATACATTTACACTCCTAAATTATTTTTTGTATTTGCCTTCGTAACTTACGAAGATATCTGCACCTTGGTTTGCACTCCAAACATCAAAAATAAATTTAGATGTATTGTTATCAGTGATTCTGAATGGATTAGTTAGTGTTCCGGAGTTGTCACCAGGTAGAGTTTGTTTTAACCAAACACTAGCACCTTCGAAGCGAACGTCTTTTGGTTCACTGTTATTGTTTGTAATTTCTAAACGCATTTTACCCATTGTGTTAGCAGGACCCCAATTGGTAAATGAAACAATATTAAGATCGCCTGTTGGTACACCACTGACACTTGCATCTACGTTTAAAATTAATCTTACATATGATCCTTCAGAAAAATCTACTTCATTTGTATTTGTAGTAATTGCATAAGCACTAGGTGCCGCTACTGTTTGATCACGTAAGATAACATCTGATAATGTATTACCATTAAAGTCATTGTCCTTAGTTAAGTCTAAGGAATTATCTTGCAGGGTCGTAATTTCTGCTTTAGCAACTCCCAAAGCAGTTTTAATGTTTTGGAAATTATCTCTAAAACCTTGCGAATCATTATCCTGACCTGCTATCGGATATGTTTCGTCTATATTCGCTGTATTAATTGTACTTGCCATATTAAATTACCTTCCTTTTTGGAAACGCAATGTATTTATCGCCTGATTGCCCTTCCACTGAGTCAATTATGAGTCTGTCAATATCAAACTCTATGTTCTTAAAGTCAAACCCTGTTTTTTTAATGTTATCTAATATACTTATCCCGTATCCTGGCTTAACATACGCAATTGGCACTGCTCTTTTAAAGCCTAGTGCTGTACCTGTTGATTGAATACTTTTCATCCATTCTGGCAATAAATTTTCATTAATTTCCAGCAATGAACTGCCATCAACCGAGATAATTTCTTTCAATTTTTCTTTCATATTTGTTACAGAACTAGGGTATAAGAATTTATTAACCAACTGATCTATAGTAATCAAATTTGTTGAAACTTTGTATCTATCCTGTGATGCATCAATTGGTCTTCCGTTTGCTATTTCTATTCTGTCAGATACCGAACCCTTGATACTTTCTAATGGATCAATAATCTCAATATAGATTATTTCATAAAGTTTATTGCCGCTATCGTCATCTGCTGTTGCAATCTTTATATCTCCAAATAAGAATACTTTTCTATTAAAATTTGTAACTAATGCTGGAACGTATTTTTCAATTTTAACAGTTTCAATACCGTGTTGTAGTAGCATCTGAATTTGATTTTGTACACCAAAATTTGGATCACTTGGTCTATATAAAATATCTTCAGGGAATGTTTTATCATCAGTAATAAAACTATAAAAATATTCTCTTTTTTCTTTTGGTAATAATGGTTTCAAATAAATGTTACTAAACTGTGTTAAAGAATCTGCCGTAACTGCAATTCTAAATTCTTTCTCGACAGCACTTGCTTGATAGTAATCTCTAGCCTGTACAGTAAATCTATACTGTCTATCAACAGTAGTAGTTCCACCGTCAAGAACAAAACTGTTTAATCCGTAATTAAGCAAGTCGATTGTTAATAAACCATCTGCCGCACCTGCACTTGTTTCTAACTGATTAATTTTTCCAACTATACTTCCGTCACCTGTAAGACTTAAACCCGGAGGTAAATTTCCAGCAATTTTTCTATATCTAACATCAGCACCTTTTAATGTAGTTGTTGCTTTAACTTCAATTGTGCTTAATTCGTTTGGAGACAATGTTCCTAAAATTGTAGGCGAAGTAAATGTAATTGTGCTGTCAACTTCTCCTTGAACTTTTAATATAAATGTACGTTCATTAAAAGTTTGTTCGTTGTTAGTAGGATCGGTTCTTGTTACTCTAATTCTAAATGAAAACTGTTGTGTTACCGCTGGCTGGTATGGAACTTTTCCAAACAAAACTCCGTTTGTAGAATCTAAACTCATTCCAGGAGGAAGAATACTTGCAGAACTATCTTCTAAAGGTATAATTTCGTATTCAACCGTTCCACTAAATTTATTAGGATCATAAACTTCTAAAGGAATTGTAACGTAATTGTTTGCTCGTCTTATTCCTAAATTACCTGTTGTTGTCCATATAGGTGCTCTTAGATACGTTGCAGATGCAATATAATCAGTTGTGTCAACATTAATAGTTGTAGTATCCGCTCTGAATACTTGTTCATTAACAACAAAAATTCTAAATCTTCTTTGTGCTCTAGTAATGCCATCTGAAACTGTTACTCTAAATTCATAGTTTCTAGAAATGTATCTAGGTATCTGATCACCGGGTTGTGTTCCTGCACCATAATCATATGGAAACACATCAAAATCTTGTCTATCGTAGTTTGCGTTTGTGGCTTCGTAGTTTAATGTTAATGGAGCATCAATTACTCCTTGTAACTTACCGTCTTTGGTTAAAGTTAATCCGGGAGGTAATTCTCCTGCTAAATCGTCTAAATAAAATTCTAATGAGTCACCTGCAACAAGATCGGGGTCAGTTGCACTTAATTGATAATCTAACGGTGATCTATTTAAAATCCAATTTTCACCAGTAGGACCAACATCTAATGTTCCTTCAGGAGTTAACCAAAGAGGATCGTCGGAACCTTCAATCGTAATACTAAACGCCCTATCATTTGCACCATCGTTATTATAAACACGAATAACAAACTCTTTTGTTGTGGTATCTGCAACTTCAAAAGGAGTTCCAACAATTTTATTATTTTCTAATCGCATACCCGCAGGTAGATCGCCATTAAGAAGGATGTACTTGAGATCACTACCTTGAGCATTTAAACTAATAAGTGCGGTAGTTTTCTCTTGTAATGTTCCTAATGTGCCTGCCGGCGTTGTCCAAATTGGTTTCATTTCACTCCTCTTACTAGGTATTTACCTAATTACTTAGGCATCAATTTCGGAGATCTTCCACCAACTTCCACTGTGCCAAATTAATGTTATAGCACCTTTTTCGCTGTTTTCTGAAACATTGATCGCAGTTGGACTACCTTCGAAAGTTAAATTCACAACCAAATATCTATCAAAGAATTGAACACCATCTAACGAATATCTTCCTCTGTCTTTCATTTTAATAATTTTAATTTTTCCTTCAGAGGTTGCGTCAGCCAAATTAGCATATGCCAATCCAGAACTTGCGTTAGTCCAGTCTTGCGTAGTAATAAATGTAACAGGTGTGCTTGGAGTTATTGTTGAAGGTGTTTGTGTAGTACCAATAGTTTGTTCATTGATTTTAGATAAATTGATATTACCATTAATTCTAATATCGCCTTCTAATTCTACAAACCCTGTTCCATTAGATGCAATTCTAATATTTTCATTTGATCCTGTTGTTTCAATAGCACCATTTTCGATTCTAATGTTGTTGATAGTAGCCAACCCGTCAACATCAATGTTACCTGTTATGGTAGCATTTTGTGATACTGTAAGTGATCCTGTAATTCCTGTATTATCAGCAATCGAAATATCACCACTGGTATTGCTTATTGTTCCTGATACTGTAACATTATTAAATGAACTTGTATTTGGAGATGTTACATCTCCTGTTAGTGATGCACCTGAAATATTTCCTGTTGCATTTATAGTTCCTGCATTAACAATTACAAATGTACTTGCACCACTGGATGCAGTAACGTTTCCGTTTACATTACCAAAGTGTGTTCCTGTTGTGTTACCATTAACGTTACCTGTTAGGTTACCATTAACATTACCGTTGTGTGTTCCTGTTGTATTACCTGTTAAGTTACCAATAAAACCTGTGTTTGCAGTAATTGTTGTACCTGTAATAAGTCCTGGTACTGAATTTCCAATAGTACCATTAAATGTTCCTACGTGGTTACCATCTGCGTTTCCTGATAAAGGACCAACAAAGTTTCCTTGGAAAGCAGTTGCTAATACATATCCGTCACTGTTTCTTAATCTAATTGTATTAGAAACAATGTCTCCTATCATTGTTCCACCTGACTTAGGTAAGAATCCTTTACCTTCGATATATGTTGCATCGATAAGTGTATTGTAATCTTTGAATATTAAACCATCACCTGTTGGATTTAATTGAACAAGTTTGTTAGCATCAGCACCAGCACCAGCATATGAATTAGGAGTATCTGCTAATCCAACAAATGTTCCACTGCCACCTGAGCCAGCCGCACCAGTTACAAAACCGCCTGATGTATATGCTGTAAATCCTACTGTGCCGTTAACGGCAGTTGATAATATATCATCGGAATATAAATCAATTGTTGTTGAATTTATAACATCGACATAATAACTGTTACCATTTAACTCAGTTGTACCAACAACATCTGTAACAGTAATTTGTTGTGTATCTGTTAATCCGTGTGCTGTACCTGTTGTAATTCTTAATGGGTTGCTTAATGTAATTCCACTTATAGCAGTTACAGTTGCACCTCCACCACCTGTGCCCCATTCAAGCAACGTACCTGATGTAGGAACTTTTAGTACCTGACCTGCTTGACCAATTGTTCTTGGAAATTGATATGCACTGTAAAAATCAACGTATCCTGTTCCATCCGCATCTAGTTTTAAATTAGAGTTTGATTGACCATAAGATGAAATTGTTCCTTCACTAATTAAAATAGCAGGATCGCCCTTACCTAAAATAATTTCATTATTACTTCTGAAAACAGCAACAGGAGGATTTTGTACATCAGTCCCAGATCCTGGTGGTTCAGGTTGTATACCAATTTCGTTTATTGTTGAACTAACTCTACGACCAGCAACAACACCTAACGAGTCTCCAGGTCCATTACCAGTGCCAATTCCAAAAGAAATACCTGTACCAAATCCGTCTTGTATTGTTGACTTGCTGTGTGCTTCAATTTGAACAAAAGGTTCTGGAACATCATTGCTAGATGTTCTTAATCTAAATGCTACTGTTCCTTCTGATTCATCTAATTGTACATAAAAAGGACCATCGGCAATTTCTGTATCTTCGATGGCAAATTCGTTTCTTCTTAATTTAAATCTTCCACCACCAACAACATCATAGTTGTTTGTATTAAAGTTTGCACCTAACCCTCCTATGATGTTACCTGTAACATCACCAGTTAGGTCACCAATTACATTACCTGTAATGTTTCCACCACTAAGGGTTAATCCTTGACCAAAGTTTGCAGTACCGGTTACTCTTAATTGATTACTAACATCTAAGTTTCCGATAACACTAGGATCGGTATTAGACCCAGCACCAGTTCCTGGATCAGGAACAGTTAATTTTGTAATTGCTGTAATTTGACCTGGACCAATAATATTAGAACCGCTTAATGATAAATTGCCTCCAAGTGTTGGAGATGTATCATTGTTTACAAGAAAGTTACCATTAATTCGTACGTTGCCTGCTGAAATTTCTGTTGTAATGTTACTACCACCAATAATACCAAATGTAGCGTTTGCGTTAGCGGCAGTGATTGTTCCAACACCATCTGTTTGAACATTTCTAAATGCAGGTGATTGAATATTTTTGTTGTCAATTACAATTACATCATTAACAACGGATACAGTCAAATAAGTTGGATCAGCAGATCTTATTTTTCTGAATTGTAAGTTTAATCCGTTCTTTCCAGCAAATACTTCTTCGCCGGTAGTTCCAACGTTAACACCGTCGTTAGTTTCTCCGCCTAGTGCCTCTAATTCAGTAAACTTTTGATTTACCTTTGTAAAGGCCGTACGTAGATCATCACCTGTGCCGTCGTTTACGTTTTGTCCTATGTTTATTACGTCTGCCATATCAGTTCCCTACACTTATTTACTGTCTACCGACAACTACTTCGATAACACCAACTTCATCTGAATCATAATTCATTAGTGATTTACCGATAATAGTTCCTAGTTTAGGTGATGAACTAGCCGCTGTTGCAACTCCGTCAATGCTACTTACGACTAACATATCTCCTTTGCTAATTTTACCTACGACCTTACAAGGAACCCTTCCCTGTAATGCCAAACTTACAACGTGATTATCAATTAATCCAGAGTTCATTAAATATGCTGGATCTGTTGATACAATACCTGCTACTTTTGTTGTTGCTTTACCTTTTGCTAATGTAACTTCTGTTTCTCCACCAAACATTAAAACTGTGCCTGGTTCGTAGTCCACATCCGCTCTATATTTTTCTGCCAAGTCAGCAAATCTTGCCGCTGTTGCAGTACCTTGGAATGTAACAGCATGAATTGTTGCAAATCTATTTGCATCATTGTTACTCCAAGTTGCTGTACCGCCTCCAGTAAATGCTCCAAAGGTTGTACTATCAACAGCAGATGTTAATGCAAGATCATTGTAAAGTTCAAATGTTACTGTTGTTAAACTTTTTAGATAATATGTATTACCATTTAGTTGCGTCATGCCACCAACATTTGAGAATGTAATTTGTGTTCCATTAGTAGCACCGTGAGCCGTTCCAGTTGTAATCACGCATGGACTAGCCTGTGTAGCACCAACAACGGTTAATATGTTAAATGTTTCTGACTTACCAATATCGTAGGTATTGTCTGCTGTTGAGTTTACAAATATTCCAGAACCAGGTGCAGTTTCACTTACACCCGAACTTGGTATTAATCCTCTAACACCTAAAGTATTTGTTAAAGCAGAACCTTCAGAAATACCACCTTTACGTACATATGTTCCATCCAGTGGATCACCAACCTGTGTTGCAGGAGTAACACTAATTGATACATTTTCTGAACCATCAAATGTAGCACTACCTGTCATACCTCCTGTAATGCTAATTGTTCTACCTGTTTCTAATCTTCTAGCCTTACCAATGAATACTGAATTTTCGTATGTGGTTGTTGTTGCTAAATTTCCTGTGCTTGTTACCGATGGTAAACCTGATACAGTAGTATCGCTTACAACTAAAACTGCTGAATCGTTAGCACCTTTAACAGTTAAATTAGTTGTTGTATCGGCTTCTTTAATTACAGTTCCAACAAACGTTTTACTATAAATGTCATTGTATCTATTTGATGAACTACCAATGTCACCTACTTCATTTGTTGCTGGTCTAAGTCCTGCACCTGTTTGTGCTGGAGTACCACCGTTGGTAACTAATGTACCTGTTAGTGTACCACCACTTACAGTAATACCACCGTTTGATTGTAAAACGTTTTCTGTTAGATAACTTTCAACGCTGGCATCAAAACTAATAATGCCTCTAACCTGTGCAGGTGTTAATGCCTGAACAGAGTTGTTACTAACATCTGGGTTTCCTAAAATACTGTTACCAGTTACAAAAGAAAGTTTGCTAATTGGAGTACCCAACGACTGATTTAATGATGTTGGTGTAGCCAACTCAACCCAACCGTTTGTAATATTAAATTGTGTATTATGGAAACTTGCTAAACCTAAATTCGCTTGTGTAATGCCAGTTGCGTTTGCTCTTGTTGTAGCGGCATTCATTGCCAATTTACTTTGTGCTATCGCCGCCGCCGCACTTACATCTGTATTTTTAACCGAGCCAGATGCTAACTGTACATTAATGCTGTTTGCCGTTCTTGTTATTCTAATGTCTGAACCAGTAAATGCCGGTTCACCAAATGTTGGACTACTTGGTGTTGTATCTGTGGTTGTATCTAGACCAACGTTTATCAATCCATTAATTGGATTACCAAAACCATCTGTGCTGTTAACACCATTGAACATTACCAAATCAGTATTGTTTGGATTTCCAGTAATTGTTACACCTTGTAATTCACCAAAAATATTTCTTACATCTACATAATCTTTTGTAACAGCATCAGTACCATCAACAGGTTCTCTTAGAGATTTAATTCTGTTACCATTCATATCAATAGCACCTGTATCAAGTGTGCTATCATTTAACATTGTAAATCCTTTTACATCGGTTCTAATAGATCCTGTAAAGTCTCCACGGAATACATTGTCGGTATAGTTTTTGTTTACACCGTCTGTTAAATTGGTACCGTTTTGAATGTTTGAAATAATATTATTACCAAGGTTCAGTGTACCTTGCATTTTGTTCCAAGGCTTGTCAACTGAATCCCAACCATCTCTTGCTAGTAATCCACCTTGTGTTGTAGATTTTTGAGCACCATTTGATGTAATGTCAGTAATTGAAGTACCATCTTCGTGTCTACCAACAATACTTGAGTTAAGATAAGTTACAATACTTGCTTCTGTTGGAACAGCATCATCTGACTTACCTTGCATTTTATCATCTGTTGAAAACTCATCAACAACTGTACCTTTTGTAAATCCTAAGCCGTCAACGTTTGTAAGTGAAATATTTGCATTAAGTTCAACTGATCCGTCACCCTGGTTAACACGGAAGAATCTACCAACTCTAAAGTTACCATCTTGGTCAGTACTTGCGTAGAATACTCTACCAGCACCTAATTCAACTGCTTCAGAAGCCTGATCAGATGAAAAGTCTGGTCTGCCTGCTGGAGGTCCAAACACATTGTTTGGATAGTTTGAGTTAATAAAGTTACCCCAACCAATGTTTAGGAAGTCGTGTCCTGTTGCTCTTAGTGTTGAAATCTGTGTTGTAACTTTAACAGTTTCGCCAGCGGTTCTATCAGGTGGTACAACTAAGTCAAATAATAACTCTTGGAAGTCAATATCACCACCTGGTTCTTTTGCTGTACGTCTATCAATTCCTAAAATTCTAAATACCTGTTGATTTCCTGTTGCGTACTGCATTGCAGAACTTGGAAGAACTCTTGGAGTATCAACTAAGTTTTGTACTTTTAATTTTTTACCAATTGTAATTTTAATTCTAGCACCATCAGGAACATCTGTACCAACACCAATTGCTAGTGCTTGACCTAAATTTAGTTTACATCTACCACCACCAAATACCTGTCCGCCACTTCCTGAATAACTAGGATTTCCTTTAGTAGTTGTATCTAATCCCGAAGTTAAGTTAGCATCGGTATATACTTCAAATGTTTTTGCACCTGTTACCTTACAGTAATAAACACCATCGGTATTAACCATACCGTTGCCGTCTAAACCAAATAATCTAATAACAGATCCATCTCGGTAATAGTGATTATCTTGTGTTGTTACAACCGCTGTGCTGGCAATACTAATACCTGTAATAATTTCAATATTTTCTTCAACTTCGTCAATTTCATAAACAGTACCGTCGTTATTTGTACTGAATGGTGTTAAGATAAATCTTGAATTAGCAATCGGCAAGTAATCGAAGTTTCTAATGTTTAAGAATACCTGTCCTGTTAATGCTTCACTACCGTCTGGGTTGTGAACAGTAACTTCAGTCGTACCATCTAGATCTGGTGAGCCTGTTTGATAAGCATTTAGTTGTTCATAAAATACTTGACCACTCTGAACGTTTTCGTTAGGGTTTGATCCTTCCGCCTGTAATGCTACACGACCATATGCGTTCGAACCGTTCAATGATCTAATCTGACCACCATTCCTTGCCCAATAGGCAATATCACAGTAGTAAGTAAACACAGAAACAGTTTCAACTAAACCTGCGTTAGTGGCAACTAGACCATAACCATCGGAGTTAACCTGTGTATAGTCGTTTGATGTCATCGACTTATTACCAGCAGTTTCAATTCTTATCTGTTCGCTTTGTGGAATGTTACCGGTAGGTAATGATCTAGCATTAACTTCAATTCTAGTATCGTTAGCAAGTGTTAATGTTGATTTGAATGTTGTAGGAGTATTTCCTAGACCATCATCCACTGCCGCTGTTGCACCAATAATTCTATAAGTTCTCTTTTCAAAAGCACCAGTACCTTGATATAAGAAAGTTGTTGGTAATTGTACAGGTCTTGTTAATCCAGTAAGTGTAATCGATGTACCAGTTGCAGGATTATCAACAACTGTACCATATTGTACACCTGCATTACCATCAACTAATTGACCACCACCGCCTTGACCAGCAAATACTGAAGCAACCTGAACGTAAGGTGATTTAGTTAAAATCTGTCCTTCAGGATCAAGTACCATATGGAAACCTTGACATCTTCTGTAAGTTGCGTTTCTTAAGATGGTTGAGTTATTAACCAAGAACATATCACAGTGTTGGTTCATAAGTTTCAACTCAATCACTGTGTTATTTGGAATATCATTTTGTAGTGTTGTTGAAAACGCTAGGTTAGGATCTGTAAACAGTTCACAGTCCGCTCTTGTGAAGTCGCTTACACCAGCAGGATCGAATGAAAAGTTTTTAATATAATATCTTGTACCTTGCCATTCAAAGTACATACCGTATTTTGGATAGTAAACAAGATTTTTTAATCTTACACTAGCATTACCTTGTGTGTTAATACCTGTGCTAGTATCTGCTTGTGAATATTGACTATCGTAGTGATTTCTAAATCTTGCCGCTTGAGGTGTACCAGTACCATCGTAACGTCTTGTGTCACCTCTTTCAAATTTTAAATTTTGTGCTCTTACTGGTGGTCTTACACCAAGAACTGGTTGAATAACAGTTCTACGTTGTTCGTCACCTTTAAGTGAAGTATTCTCAGGAATAACAATAGGTAATAGTTCTTCGTACACACCTGATTCAACAAAGATTGTAATTTCTGGTGCAGGAATATTTTGTTCTCTACCTTGTCCACCTACCTTAGCCGGTGCCGCACCTGTTCCACTAGTAATAACACTAGTAACAATATTCATTAATGATGTAACAGTTGCCGCCGCACCTGCTTCAACTGTTGCTGATGTATCGATGTATTGTTTAATACCAGAACTATTTGCTGTTGTTCCTACCAGTGTAGGCAATGATCCTAAACCATTTGATATTACACTAGCAAGGTCGTCCATTAATTCTTCAACATCAAATCTTGCTTGTGATTCTCCGTTGTTGTTAAGAGTAGTTTGGAAAGTCTTGAATACTGCTGTTTGCAAACTTGTCCAAGTTTGATTTAATAAAATATAATCAGTAACTAAATTTTTAGCAAAGTTTGATGCCGCAACCGTTTGTGCTTGTTGACCTGCTACCTGTGAAGTTGCACCATCCCAGTATAAAGAAGCATTATGTCTTGTTTTAGTATTACCACCATACTGTATGTCAAATACAATACCATCTAAAATAATTCCTAAGTCTCGTGAACACTTGGCTTCATCATATGTAAAGCCTGCCCATATACCAGTACCAGCGGCAACGTTTGCATTAATATATGCAATAGTTTCGTCGATAACAAATTCTTTGTTTGCATTGATTAATGCAACAGCATTTGGATTTACTCCAGCAGTTATAGAAGGATATACAGTATTTGTTAAAATATAATTTACAACTATATCTCTTGCTTTGTTAAGTGCCGCAACTGTTTCTGTTTGTTGTCCTGCAACTCTTGAAGTAGCACCATCCCAATAACTTAATGCCGCGTCTACAGTTTTAGAATTACCTACATAAGTTAAATCAAAACTTACAGCATCAATAATTAAACCAACATCTCTGTAACATTTATCTCTATCAAATGTAAATGATGTTGAAAATCCATCTGTATTATCACCGTCAGCAATTTCTCTTTCAATCCAAGCAAGAACTTCTTGTTGAATAAATGTTCTATTCTTTGTTAAAAGATTATTTGCAATTACGTTTGTTAAATCTTCTGTACCATCAGCCGCTTGGTTAATTGTGTATGGTCCAGGTTTCTTACCAGGAACTCTCCAATAAACTTCATGACTTGCTGGTAATAGTCCTTGTTCTTTTAAAGTGATGTCACCTTTTAAAATTCTTTCTGCATAAAAACAAGCCTCACGCACAGTTTTAAATGCATAAGAGTTACTTCTACCAATTACGTTTTGTGTAACACCTGCCGCCTTCATTTCTGCTTCTGATCTACCTTTTGTAGAAACGAAGATGTTATTTTCTGTTGTAAATGAGTTTTGGTCAACATACTCTTTTGTTGCGGCCTGTAAAGCAGGATCACCATACTGAGGTGTTTCAGATAGGAACAATGGTCCTGTCATATTTCCACCGACTAGTGGAACTTTTGTATCAGCATATTGTTTGTTAATAATTTCTGCAGGAAGTGTTGGAATTCTAGGATCGTTACCGTCTTTAAGTTGAATAACACCTGTTGCTGTATCACCGGCAGTGTTAATATAGTTTGCATCTGCATAACCTCTGTTAACAGCATCACCTGGCTTTTGTGGATCACCTAAGTTTTCAATTAAAAATGATTGTGCGTCTAAGTCGTTACCTAATTGTGGTGTACTATCTAAACGTAGTTCTGTTCCTGTATTAGAAATAAGAACTTTTGTTGGATCAGAAGTAAAATCAATACCAATACCAACACCTTCAAGTGTTCTTTCTACAATATTGGATCCTGCCGCATCGGAAGTATAAATTTTATTTCCTGTTAATGAACCTGGAGTGTTGTCTAATGATTCAAACGTTAATCCGCCACCTAAACCAATCGCGGCATAGATCTCCGTAAAGTTTTCATTAACTTTCTTAAAACCTTCACGAATACTATCGCCTGTAGCATCGTTACCCGTTGTACCTATATTAATAACCTTCTTAGCCATTATTAAACTCCAAAACTTTCACCGCAACCGCAGGATGATTTTGCATTAGGATTACTAATGCTCATATATGATCCAAAAACTTCTTCTTTATAGTCTATTGTAGTGCCCATCACGTACATTAAACCTACTCCATCAATAGCAAATTTGCCATTAGATAAATCAATAATTTCGTCATTGTCGCTAACTGTATCTACCGCATTCCATTGATACGTAAATCCAGCACATCCGCCACCCTTAACACTAAGTTTAACAAACGGCTTTGACTCCTTATCGAGGATCTTTTCCATGTGTTTTTTAGCAGAATCGGTAACAGTCACAATGCTCATGATAATATTTAGTCTTAATTTTATAATCCGAATGTAAATAGTGTTATGTTCATAAGAATTGATGTCACGCAAAAAGCCTACATACGCAAGAGCAAAAGCGGTATTACACACCCCTACATACGCAAAAAGCAAATAGCGGTGTTTAATTGTGATCAGTGTGGGAAAGAATTTAAGAGAGATAAAGGGAAAGTAGATCCCAGACGTCTTTCAAACAACTACTTCCACGTTTGTCCCAAATGCGACCCTAAAAGATTCGCACAAAAGAAGGGTGTTGAAAGACGTTTTATATGGGATACTCCAGCATCAAGTGATGTGGAGATTTCTAAGGTTTAATTACTTTTCCTTTTTCCAAAGTGTCCAAGCACCATAGGCAATCGCCGCGTATGCAAGAATACCTGCTAAAGGTTTAGCAATGAGTACAATAATACCTAGACCAATCAATGCCGCTCCATCCCAAGATGTACGTTCACCGATACGATCATTAATCCAGCCTTTTACTTTTGTTATCATTTTATTCTCCTTGTTTTTTAGTATATGTAATTACTCCACAAGCGAGTCTATCACCTGCGTTTCCGGTTTTGAGCGATTCTTCATCTCCGCCCTTGCCGAGATCGTCCTTATCCGAATGTATAACGATAGCACGACCAATTACACTCTGTTCGCCAACTAAATCCACTCTTTTAGCAATAATAGTGAAATCGGCTACGCCGTCTGTTCCCGCTACGACATTTCCTAAGTCACCAACGTGCCCATTATCCAAATCTCCGTGATCTACACCTTTTGGATTATAGTGAGCACCTGCTGAGTCGCAACCATCTGATAGATCACCAAATTCATGTATATGGAACCCGTGTTCGCCGGGTTTCAATCCACTAATTTTGCCTTTAATAAGAGTTGGTTGGCCAGGTCTTTGCATGAATAGTATCATGCCTTTAACTGTATCAGAGTGTTCAAGATTCGACACTGCAAAAACAGTTTCCTGTGATTCTGCTAATTTGTTAATATCTTCACACTGACATTTAGAAGCCTTTGTGCGAGGACACTTATCTGTTTTAAATAGTTCAAATAGTTTCATCAATACTATTTAACCATTTTGAATAGTCAAATAACGCCGCTGTTGATAAGTTCTTTGCTTTTGCTTCTACCATAATGTCTGCATAATCCCAGAAAGATAATGCCCATTCATTAACAGCATTGTTCCACATAAAGTCCGAATGTGCTCTTAGTTTTTGTTTCTTGTAACCTGTTTCTAATAGCATAGACATATCAGGTTTAACATTTGTAGGGAAATCTACAAGACAATCTTCACGTGATACAGAATAATGAATAACTGGACGCACACCACGCCACGAATCTACTATGCGACTAAATCTATCGTCGGTGGGTTGAATGTATTCTCCACTATTGACCCAGTGATGGTGTATGTCAAGAACGAGTGCGACGTGGTCGACAAGTTCGAGGCTTGCGTCGATGCCCCACGACATTTCGTCGTTTTCAATAGTAATACAGTTTCGTGCTTCTGGAGACAGTCTTGGAAGGACGTTGATGATACCGGCTGGACCTTGTCTACCGGCGATGTGGACATTACACTTGAAGTCCTGCCAATTTTTGCCATAACCCATCCACCGAATGACGTCGACATGATATTCAAACTCCTCTATACTTCTATTTACAATATCAGGGTTGTCAGATGCCAACACAGTAAACTGACCAGGATGCATAGACAACCGTACATCAAGTTCTCTTGCAACTTCGCCGACCCTTGCGAAATGCTGTTCGCAATACTTGACCACAGCAGGTAGTTTCCAGTAATAGCACCAAGTAGGCTCAGTGTATACAGGAAGGACATCACTGCCCAGTCTAACCATTCGTAATTCATTAGGTAATTCTCCTACGTATCTAATCAAGTTCTCAAACGACTTGATGTTGTGTACCATAATATCCCATAGACGTTCTTCTGCAACTTCTTTGGTTTGCCTATTAAGCCATTGCACCGTGGTGCTACGAGTGTTTAATGGTCGTTGAATTTCTTCTAGCAGTTTCTTTTTCTGCGTTTGATCTGGATGCATATATTTGCAGGCAAATCCTAATCTTTTATATTGAAAACTCATTTTTTAAAATATTCCAGGTATCTTTGTAGTCTTTTATATTATAACAAAAACCTAGGTCTTTGTCAATCAAAACCTTTTTCAATGGGTAGTCATTACCTTTAGGATCTGTTCTATCTCCAAAAAAATGCAGAATATCTTGTTTTGGATTGAAGTCTTTTATTATTTGACTTTTGTTATTTCCTAATGGTGCAATATCTATTCCAGTTTCACCACCTACTTTTGCTTCTAATTTAGGAAATAACTTATTAAATTCTTTTGCAATTTTAATTCTTTCATCTATTTTGATGTCCCATTTCACGTATAGTTTACGTTCACCCAGTGTAGCATTACGTCCTACGACACTAAAATTACACATACCAGGACGGTGCTCAAAGTGTAATCCTGTTCTTAAAACAAATTTACTTTCTGAAAGTTTTTCGCTTAACCATTCGTGTGCATCTTCTGGTAACTTCCAATCTGCTGTGTAGATATTTTTACCTTTTTCCCAAACATCACTACCACTACAATTATAAACACGTTCTACGTTTTCACAAATATGTGTTCCTAGTTGTTCTACTGTTTTAAGATAATCGCTACCTGTAACAAGATAAACATAATTTTCTTTAATGAAATTTTCGAACCATTTCTTAAAGTTTTTATTAATAGGTTGACGACTAGGAGTGAGAGTTCCGTCTACGTCAAATATGAATCTATACACAGTTGTATTACTGGTCGTATGTAAACCAACCTGTGATGATGTATTTGTATCCATCATATATCGGATTTCCTCTATGTGGGTGTGTCCATAATGCAGGAAATATTACAAGTTTACCTGCCACTGGGGTTGTCTTAATTCCTTGATAAAGAAATTCTGTAGTTCCGCCTTCTTTAATTGTGTTTAGATATAACATATAAACAGATACTCGGCTAGAACTTTCTAAACTTTCTGATTCTACGTGCCAGACATGATAACCTTCCTTTGGACCATTCTTCTGAACACTCATTCCTTTTGGTGTATGTTTTGCTACACCTTCTTTAAGAATTCCATACTTCTTTACATATTGATCAAAATATATTTTATTAACAGTTTCATAAAACTCTGTTACTAGATCAGGATCGTGGTATATCATATTGTAGTGTGGTGCCCAGTCATACACAACTCTAGAATCTGCATTGTGTCTAAGACTTTTACCTGATCCATCCACTTGATTAACTTTAGCCATTTGCTCGAATCTAGCAATAACCTTATCACAATATTCTTGACTAAATGCGTTAGGATATTCTTCGATGTATGTTTCTTGTTGCATTATTCGTCCCAGGTATACCAACCAGTGATGATGTATTTGTGACCTTCGTAAATTGGGTTACCTCTGTGTGGGTGTTGCCAAGTTGCTGGAAAGAAAACAAGTTTACCTGCAACAGGATTAGTTTTAACACCTTGATAAAGAAACTCTGTTTCTCCACCATTTAAAACTGTGTTTAGGTATAGCATATATACGACAACACGATTAGAACTCTTTAAACTCTCTTGTTCTACGTGCCAAATATGATAACCTTCTTTTGGATCAGTACGCTGAATGCTCATTCCTTTTGGTGTATGTTTTGCTACACTTTCTTTTAACACACCGTACTTTTCCATGTATGTAAGATAATGTTTGTGCATTGTTGAATAAAATTCTTCAACTAATTTTGGATCATGATAAAACATATCATAATGAGGTGCCCAGTCATAAACTGTTCGTGTGTCAGCATTTTTTCTAATGCTTTTTCCTCCACCTACACCGTTGTTCTTTGCCATTTCCTCAAATCTTGTAATAATTTTATTACAAAAATCTTTTGAAAATGCGTTTGAGTATTGTTCTATATAAGTTTCTTGTTGCATTGTTAGTTCCCTGGCGGGGTATTTAATGTGTTAAAACTTATGACCATGCGATTATCGACTGTGTTTAATTCAGTTCTATGTTCTAGCCAACTAGGAAAAAGATATAGTATTCCTTCTTTCGCTTGTAAAGTTCCTTCTTTAGCATTATACCCTGTTATTTTTTCGTTTACTTCACACATCTTGTAAGGCATAAGTGGATTAACAAATGTTAACCCAACTGCTTCTTCTGAACTGTGAGGATAGTATGCACCACTAAGCACACTTGCTTCGTGTCTGTGTGCGTGAAGATATGAATTAGAGTTCATAACACTTAACCAACTGTTTGATATTTGACAGGGTAATAACCCTACTTCGTTGGTATAAGCATCTAATGATTCTTGTATGGATTGTCTTAGTTTTTTAATTAATGGAATCTCTAAATCTAATAGATTTTTCTTTCCTGGATCATAACTGCTACCAGCATTTTTTGATAGCAAGGGGTGATCCTTAACTTCCATTAATCTTAATTCGTTATATAATAACTGCGTGTTTACTTTGGAATTTAAATCAAACTCCATTACCACAGTTGGAAATATTTGATGCACTATCATACTACTAATATACTATCTTTATCTCCAGTTGTCAACCACCCATTTATCATCAACCATGTTTGGATTAGGATCTCCATGAAAGACTGCTATGCAACAATCTGCAGGCGGTCTAGTATCATCTTCTTGCTTAACAAATTTCCTTGTTCCTTTGGTTCCGGGTAGTAATTGTTTATCTTTTCTAATTTCCCATTTATAACTTTTAATCCAATGATCAGGCCAATACGTTGCCGTTTTACCTGCTTTTGTCCATAACCAGTCTTGATCTCCAAAGTGTCCTGATATTACATGATTAGGATCCTTAATAAAATCTCTCCAAACTTGGTTTAGTTGTCCTTTTTCAAAACGTAAAACAGAACTGTTGTATTTTTCCCATTGTGGTTGCATTGCTCTTGTAAAGTCTCGAATAGCACACCATGAGTTATTAGCAAATGTCCATAGATGGTCAAAGTTGTTTGCAATAACAACATCTAAGTCCATATAAAGTATTGTACCTTCAATAGGAAGTTCACCGGAATAGATATAAGGCTTACACCACCACCCGGATAAGTTATCCGGCAATGGAAGAGTTTTAATTTCTGGATTTATATTAGTTGCGTCTTCGGTTAAACAAACAAAATCCCAATCAATCTTGCTATGTCTTTTACACATATTGTATAGATTATTAACAAACATAGCAGGATATTTTGATCCATGCTTAAGACATAGAATTGTTCTTTTTTGTTTTACTAACGTATTATTTTGACTTTGTTCTGCTAGATTATCTAATGCTCTTTGCGATTTTTCTGCTCGTCGTTGTAGTTTGATCTTTTTCCACTCCTCTTTGGAGTATTGACTTTTGTCTATCTTTGCCATTAACCTTAATCCTTACAAGCATTACTTATCTTAACAATTGAGTCGATAATTTTTTCAAAGTCTTCTAACTTTACCATATTAGGTCCGTCACTAGGTGCATTATCAGGATCAGGATGGACTTCCATAAAGAAATTTTCTATGCCCAACCCTGCACCTGCACGAGCCAACCCAGGAACATACCCACGATTACCGCCACTGCTAGTGCCCATACCTCCGGGTTTTTGAACGGAGTGCGTAAGGTCAAAAACAATGGGAACATTATAATTGTCAAGCATAAACTGAAGACCAGTGAAGTCAGTGACCAGAGTATTATATCCAAAACTAGTTCCCCTTTCTGTAATCCATACTTCTTTTGCACCTTCTGTTTTTGAAAGGATACCTGCTATATCCCATGGTGCTAAGAACTGGCCTTTTTTAATGTTTACTATTTTTCCTGTTTCGACTGCGGCACGAATTAAATCAGTCTGCCTACATAGAAACGCAGGAATTTGTAAAACGTCGATCAAGTTATCATAGCCTTGAATTGCTCCAACTTGATTTATTGTGTGTACATCTGTAAGAATTTTAAGTCCAGGAAGTTCTTCTTTCATGTCTTGAAAGTCAGACATTGTTGTTCCTAAACCTTGACCACGCACACCATTAATGCTTGTGCGATTTGCCTTGTCATAACTTGCTTTATAATAATAATCAATATTATATTTTCCACATACTCTTGCACAATGTTCTGCAATAGCAATGCTGTGTTCTAGAGTTTCATGCTGACAAGGACCTGCAATAATTCTCATTTTTTATTTCCTTTTTCTGCTAACTTGTTAGCAACCTTGCAAGGACTCCAGCCACAACTTGGGTCAAATTTCTTTTTACAAATTACACAAATCATAGACTAACTCCTACAACTCCCTGAGGATTATATGCTCCTGGAGGATTATATATCGGTAGAATACAATGCATTGCTACGTGATCGGGATACATTTCTCGTGCTACTCTCGATCCTTCTGTACAATTTTCGAAAACTCCTACCTTAATTGGTGTTGTATCATA
>Ga0222715_10000942_pt1 | contig 28742 bp, 27 predicted proteins | sample C33_9DmetaG_FD_165056 | JGI IMG/M metagenome (GOLD analysis project Ga0222715, IMG submission 165056) | Estuarine water microbial communities from San Francisco Bay, California, United States - C33_9D | ecosystem: Environmental > Aquatic > Marine > Unclassified | place: USA: California...
AAGTTTAACCGTAGGTGTAGACAATCCAGGCGGAGGTGTTGACTTCTTCCTAACATTTACACTAGCAGCGCCGGATGCAGCAGTAAGTGCTACAGGTTATATTATTACAGGACAAACAACATTTACATCAAACCCACTAGCAATTACAATTAGCGGTTACTAAGGAGAAACAATGTCTGAGAAGTATTACCAATTAGGTACTCATACTGCCGAACAATTCCATGAGATACATGACTTACTTTGCCAGACTACAAGCGGAGTTGCAAATATTCCAGACAGATTGTGTACCTGCTACGATGAAAAAACTCATTCGCCTACTCGCGGAACTTTTATGCTTACTGACGAAGAAGCTACACAATTAAAAAACGATGCTCGTATTGCGTGGTTAAACATAGACTATACATTATATCCAGACAATTATAGACCACCACCCGAAGAATTACAATCAACTAGTGTTCCTACTCTTACTAGACTACAAAGCACAGTAAAAGTGTATAGAGAACACGAAACTTCAGATACACTGCCAGGCACACCTGATGCAACAGATGTGAACAGAGCTCCGTGGAGTCTAATACGTCATGCCCAAAAACTTGATCCTTGGGTAGATCAAGGCCAAGCAGATAATTATGTATTTGAGTCAACTTTGACACAATACGGTGATGGAGCCGATGTTGATGTTATTGTAGCAGACGATGGTGCAGGTTGGATTGGTCATCCTGAATTCCAAAATAACTGCATAGATAGTCCAGATCCTGACGGTTATACAGGCGGTAATGTACTACCAGGAAATGGAACTTGTGATGTACTAGATTTGGTGTTAGACGCACCTTATTATTTAGATCCAGATTTCTTCGATGCAGATCCGGCCGGTAGACTAGAAACACGTTGGGATGGTACAACTGTTCCTGTTGAAAGTGTAGCAAGAGCATGGTGGACAGGAACTAATAACCGTAGTAGTGTATTCAATGCAAAATATCCTAGTGCCGGTGCTATACCTTTTATTACAAGCTCTTACACACGTAGTAACTGTAACGGTAGTAATACAGCACAAAGCAGCGTAGGCACCCACTGTACGCCCTGTATGGCGCTTACATACGGTAGAACACAAGGGTGGGCATACAACGCAAACAAATGGGCATTAAACTTGTATGGCACATATGGCAGTGACATTGAATACGGGTTTGATATACAAAAAATATTCCATCAAACAAAACCTGTAAATCCAAAGTACGGTACAAAAGATCCAACAGTGAGTTCAAACAGTTGGGGATATAGAGCAACCAAAGCAGGCGGCACCAACTACTATCATTTTAGAGGTGGGGCGGCTGTATCTTATACTAGTGAACCTGCGTTTATTTCACACATGGGCATAACAGGTGACGGTGGACGTTGGAAAAGCGAAATGAAAACCAACTCTATTACAACTGCATTAGATGAACTAATTGATAGCGGAGTATTGTTTGTTTGTGCTGCTGGTAACAGTAATCAAAAACAAACCAATTACGGACACCAAGATTTTGATAATTATATTTCAACCAGTCCTACTGATTCATTAGAAGACAGCAGTTATTCCGAATTCGGAATAGAAGTTACAGGTACAACAAATAGACGTGGATTTCCACAACAAGGCGGTAGAGCTGTTGATCCTGTAACAGGGGAAATTACTTACAAAACAATAAACATAGGTGCATTAGATGACGATTATGCAACAGGTAACATAGAAAGAAAAGTAAATTACAGTGATAGAGGCGAAGGCATCGATGCATACTTTGCAGCAGATGGTATATTGGCAGCAAACAGAGCATACACCAGTGAAGGTATATATCCTGTTGTATATCCTGGATTTACTGCTAACAGCGGCAGTGGTAGTGGCATTCCAGAAGATTGTGCATTTGGCGGAACAAGTGCAGCATGTCCTGTAGGTGCTGGATTTATTGCTACACTAGTTGGGCTAAATCGTGCTTGGACATACAGTGATGTAAAAACTTATTTTGCTAATTTAGATGACCAAGATGCAAGCGTATTTTACTATGGTACAGAATCTACAAGTGCTACAGATAGTAACTGGAATGATTATAACAGTTTGGAAGGCGGGCCAGCTAAGGTAGGATACCAAGATCCAGCAGCAATAACACAAACTACATTCCCTAAACGTGCTGCAAATATTGGCACTGGTTTAAATTTATCTGGACTTAGTATAAATCGTGTAAACAGGTTCGATAGAGGTAGATAAAAAGTTACAAAACTGTAACTTTTATTTCTTCTTTTGGAATACTAGGAAATTTTATAGAATTATCTGCATGGTGAACTTTTCTATTGACACTTGTATTTTTGTGCCCTACACCCATCATAAGAACAATATCATCTGAAGTGCCTAAAATATCTTTGATAGCATTTCCGTCGAAACAAGCACAGCATCCTGTACTATATCCTAATATATTACTAGTTAAATTTAAAAATCCAGATGCAATGCCTGTTGCCATGTGCAAATCACGTAAGACCGTATTTTCTTTGTCTCCATATTTTCCTTGTTTTATTACAATACGATCTGAATTTTCTGTATTGTCAGTAAACACAAAAAGAATATTTGCTAATGTTTGGCTGTTAGTAACAGTTTTTTTATCATCAATTAGATAAAACCCAGATGTATGTTCATGAATACGTTCTATAATATTTCTATCTGTAATAGCATAAACACTGTAAAATGCACTGTTTTGTTTACTTGGGCATTGTGTTACAGAATGAATTAGTAATTCTAAATCTTCTTCTGGTATTTCCTTTGACAAATCCCAGTTACGTTGACAATGTTGTCCTCTAATAATTGCTTTTTTGATATCTGTACGAGTAAGTTCCATTGTACCCTCCTATAATGTATTTATTATATTTTACGTTTGGGAATCTTACTATCTGCACTACTAACACAACTTTCTGTCATGCAAGGCATAGGCTTATCAAATAACTTAAATCCTGTTTCAATGTTTCCTAAAGGTACATCATGACAACTGTAAGAGCGTTTAATGCTACCATCAGGTTCACGTATAATTATACCCTGATAACCGGCATTACAACTCCAGCCTTTAAATTTATTAAAGTTAAATGCATTAAAGCGTTCGGCTTGATCCATGTACCACGGATTGCCGTTTGAATCTCTAAACTCTACTTGAAAATGCCAAGGCACACTTGCATCAGGTTTATGCATTGCATCAGCAGGTATTTCAAACTTTGGCTTTGGACGTTCACTCCATACACGTTTACTTTCTGTATATGCACGTTGTGGCATGCCATTCCAAAGTCGCTTTAAGTCTTCTTCTTTGTATCCTTCAACGATTCTCGATGCCGTAGGGTCGGACTGCGGTTTAAGGGTGACGTTGATACCTTGCTCATGAAAGAACAAAGCGTTTTCCCAATCACGTTCAAACCAGTCCGGAACCATAACCATATTGATCGTAATTTGTACATCATGCTCCTGACACAGTATCAGCTTGTCTGCAAAGTCTTGCATTTTTTCTTTAGTATTTAAGTGTTCTGTGTGAAGGCTTGCTGTAATACTTGCTCTATGGAATGGCTTTACACGTTCTACATAGTCCTCAAACCAACTCATAGGACGACTACAGTTTGATGTCATATGAACAGAGGTATAATTAGTGTTATCCACATCATCAGCAAGATGCTGTAAAATATCCAAGTATCCTGGATGAAAAGTAGGCTCGCCCCCAGACAAACTAAAATGAAAAGAATTAAATCCGTTGCCACGTGCCTGCCTTTTTATTTCATCAATTGTTCGTAAACATAATTCTGTTGGACGGTGGTCTTTTCTGTCGCTACGAGCGTAGGGCCAACAATAGCTGCAACGATAATTGCAAAACCTGCCAAGAAGCCAACTAACAGTAAAAATATCTCTATAAAGCAGAGTACGTTGTCCGACTTGAACAATGTCATCAAAGGGAATTTTAGTAAAGTCATAATTTGACCATTTTAAATCTTCAGTCATACTATTATTATATACTTGAAGAAGTACAAAGTCAATGTAAAACTGACTTTATACTATTTTTTTATATATACGAAACTTCAATAGTTTCCTTTTTGCGTGTTGGAAAAACTAAACCGCTTTTTTCGTGCAATCTACGATTTCTTGTTTCATCTTTAAAACCAATACCTTGCATCATAGCAGGACCGTTTTCTAAACCTAGATAATCTCTAATCTCATCTTTTAAGAAACATTGACAGCATCCTGTGTTGTACCCTAATATCGATGCTGTTAGATTTACATAACCACTTGCAATACCTATTGCCGTAGCCCTGTCTCTCTTAAATACTTCAATATCAGATTCGTCTGCTGTTGCCCATTTTTTAACACCTTTTTGGCTTAAAGAATTTAATGTGAGTTCCTCATATAAAAATAAAACATTAGCCAAAACTTGGCTATTAGTTGTAGGCACTAAAATTCCATTTTTATCTGCTGCATGTGTTCCTGGCGAAAGCTCATGAAGTTTTTCAATTGTTTGTCTGTCTGTAATTACATGCAATTTATAGAATGCAATATTTTGTTTACTTGGACAATTCGTAGCGGCATGTACAAGAATCTCAATATCATCTGCAGGCACTTCCTGAGATAGATCAAAATTCCTTTGGCAATGTTGGCTTTTAAGAACTGCTTTTTTAATATCTGTATACAATGTAGTTCTCCTTTCGTTGTATAGTATTTATGTGTCAAATTACTAATTTACGAGGTATATCTTTAGGAAAAGACGAACTTTTAAATTTTCCATCAGTATGTAATGTGTGGTCATCATATAATGGATACCCTACCCCGAGCATTACCTGTAAATGTTTTGGATTTATATTATACGGTTCTAAAAATTCAACAGGAAGGGCACCAAAATCAAAACAACGGCAAAATCCTGTACGCATGCCTATTGTATTTGCTGCAATACCAATAGCACTAGCTGCTAGACCAATTTCTAAATTTGTACAACGTATCCAAAATTCATCAGGTGGTGGATCTCCACGTTCTCTTTTTAATCTGTCTTCTGAAACTCTAGTTTCTGGTTTTATAAAAAAAAGAAAAAGTAAATTGGCATCAGTTTGAGGATTTTGTATTCTGCCATTTTCTAGCTCGGCTAATGTGGAGGCAGATAAAAAATGTCTTTCATCGGGACCATTTGTAGCAGAAATAGAAAATTCTTTTATTTTTTTTCTATCTTTTACACAAACAATTTCAAAGGAATCTAAATTTTGTTTTGTAGGTGTACTATATCCAACATCTAACAACCAATCAATTATCGAATCATCTACAGTTTGTGATAAATCAAAATTACGTTGGCAGTGTTGAAAATTTTTTACTGTTTTTAAAAATAATTCCTGTTTATTACTCTGCATAATATTATTTATACCAATAGTTCTTGCAAAGACCCTTCAAAATTGATATGCAATCCTATTTTCCATGGCCCTTTTAATGATCCTGTACAATGCAAATTATTACTGTTAAATAATATTAAATTGCCGGGTTTAAAATTATAGGCTGTTCCTGTAAGCCCTTTGAAATATTCTGGCTTATGTTTGCCGTCTGTAAGGTATTTGTAATAAAAATCTTTGTCAATATCTTCATCAGTTTTATCATAAACACGATCATCAGTATAAGGTGTTGCTTGAAGTATTTTATTTCTATCGAAGTTGTACTTTACATCTCTGTCACCATACCAAGTTTGTCCAAACCCGTTATCTACCCATTGATCAAAAACTATAAAATGTTGTTCAATAGAATCATCTGGCAAATATATAGGCAGTAAAGCATTTATCAATTGGTAAGGTTCTTCAGAATCAACATGAGTTGTATAAAGGTTAGAATGCTTGTAAATGTTACCGCCTTGTCCTTTAATAGTTTTAAAATATTTTGATAATATAGGATCTAACACATCCTTTAAATGCGTCCATGGCGAATTTATTTTAATTACATTTGGATTGTTTGGTTTATTGATATGCAAATCTGTATTAGTATCAAAAAAGTCTTTGATATAGTTGCAAACTTCTAACGGAATGCTGTTTTCAAAACAGGTATGTCTCATAACCATTTTCCTCTATATAAGCAACAAGGTCAGGATTATAATCTTTTATATTAGTATTATAAAATCCATCTAGTTTTTTGGTCGTATGTAAAAACTCAAACCAATGCTTCTCATTGTACTTACCGCTTTTTACAAGTGTGTTTATTAGTTTTGATGCAGTTTTATTATCTTTATTTTTATCTAAAACCCAATCTATATAGGATTGCGGAGCATACAATAGCGAAAGATATCTAGGATATCTAACAAAATCAACACTCACATGATAGTTGTTTTCTTCGATTAAAAAATTTAGACTATCTGCTAATTTATTTGCTGTTAGCAAACTAACTGCACAATGAAAACTTACGTGTATATTTTTAAATATTTTTTCGTATGTTTGTGCATTTTTGTATGTTTGCTCATAGGTACTTCCAAATCTTTGATAATCGTTTACTTTGTCGTATGCATCTAAACTAACATTGATGAAAAGCATTTCATATTTGTCAAGTTTTTCTATAATTTTTTTACTAGGTATTTTTGTACCATTAGTTGCGATTTCTAATTTTATTTTACTAGGATCTGCTCTTTGCTCAATATAATCTAAAAATTTAATAAAATTTGGAGAAACAAACGGCTCGCCCCCTAACAATTTTATATAAACTAAATTGGACAAATCTATATTTTTAAATTTATCAAAACTGGGTTGTAATTTTTTATAACGATCAACTTCTTCTAAAAACTCATCTCGTCGTTGTAATTTACTACTAAATTTACTATCACACATTTTGCATTGTAAATTACAAATGTTATCTAAACTCATTTCAACGTATCGTACGCAATCAAATTCATTTGTGTATTGTTCTTTTAAATACGGAGAAAATCTATAATTTAAAAATTTTCTTAAAGACTTTCTGTCAGTAAGTTCGCTATTTTGTTCTTGTATATAACACTTTGTACATTCTTCACGCTTCACTCCATCTAACATATCTTGGCGAAGTTTTTTTAGATAGTCGTTATTCATTTCTTGAATACCATTATTTTTTAAGGCATCTAAATTTACGTTTACTGGATCATCTAAAGTCAAGTATCTACAACACGGCTTGAGTGCTTCGTCGGGACGCACACATAGATGAATCCATGGCAACATACAAAATGTATCACTTTTATTATAATCTGTCGACATCTATACTTGCAAATCCAATTATACTACGTTTGTATTCTGTGCTTACATCTGGCAACAAATTATCTTTTAAAAACCAACTACTACTATGCCATCTGCGTGTGTCAAAAATCATAGCTGTTCCTACTTCCCATTTGTATGCACTATGAAACTTCAAATCTGCATATTCTTTATAATATTCTGTGCCGTGCGGATTATATTTTAATACTTCATCGTCAAACAAATAATCTTTACGATACTCATATACTTCGTTATTGTCTGCATATCTCATTTCGCCTTTTCTATATATTAGTTTTCGAGGAATACTAGATACAATATTATAATTTATAGTATACGGTTGTTTACAATTCCAATCTAAAGGAATAATCACTCCTAAAATAATATGACAATCGTGTGTAATTACTCCGTCTGCCTTAGGTTTCCAACTATTAGGAAAACTTGTGTAATCTGTATGTAATCCTGCAGGTTCTCCACTGTGGAAATATTCAAAATTCCAATCGTACTTGTGATCCATTAGTTTTGTAAAATAATCTGTCAGTTCTTTTTTTGTTTCAATCGGTACTGAACAAAATTTGTTAAAATTATTTCTACCTGTAAATTTTACATTATTAGAATCTAAATATTCTAATTGTTCTTGTTTATATTTTTCTACTGGCAAATCTATCGTGTGTGAACCAAAATTATTATAATATATTTTATAAGCAGCAGATCCGTTTGCTTCGCCTACTTTTATATTACCTAAAGAATTTATAGCATTTAATATTTTTTCACCATAAGTTTTATGTCTTAGATTTCTTGCTATTATTACACTGTCTTTATTTAAAAAAGTTTTTGCTTTATTGTAAACTTTTTTCCAGTCTATACTTTTTCCTACTAACCCCATACTAACAATATCAAATTTATGTTCATAATTCCAGTCTTCAAAATATGCTTGATACATTTCTGCAAAAGGACAATTTTTGGAGAACATATCTTTTGTGATTACTTCTCCTAAATTATTTTCATCAAAGTAGCCTTTGTTCCAATCAATTTGTAATCGTACTTGCTCTTGTTCCCATGGATCAACTGCAACATATTTCCAATCAGGAAATTTTGGCTGTAGGAAAGAAAACAGTCTTCCGGCGGCTGCACCAATCTCTAATATTGTGCCGGTCTTGCCAATGTTACGCATTTGTGATGCTACAAGTTCCATTTCATCTATAGATATCCAACCATCGACTACTGTCACTGTCTTTCATTCCTTTCAATTTGATTTAATCCCTTATCAGTACCACGCTCATCAAATATACCTTCTATTAGAAAACGTAAGGGTGTACGCACACCAAATTGGTGTTTGCCGTTTTCATCGGATAACCATCCTACATGTATACTATTGGTTTCTTCTAGATCAAAATCATTACAAACTTTTGAATATAATTCACTATAATTTGACCACCAATAATCAGGTCCAAAATGTCTCATTGCTTCAACGCCTATCCACATATCACTTACATTTGCATAAGCAAAGTCGTTCATAATACTTATTGGTCCTACAGTTTTTTCTCTAGTATAACGAATACCGATACGTTGACTGCCCATTCCTAATGCTTTGCTTAGACTTACACTTACGCTTTGTACAGCAGGATGTGTCACATCAAATTCAAAATTTCTACACTGCCCAAACCAAGCACCGTCAATATGAACTGGAATATCATGCTCATCACAGTAATCTAACAATAAATCAAACTTATCGTGATAGCCGGTGGTGATACAACTAGGATAACTTACAATAAAAACATCGCCTTTGATCAATTCTTTGTAATTAGTTATTTGTTTGACTTTAAAATCTGTTAGTCGTCTGTGATACTTGTATTCACCTTTGTACGTAGCTATATTAGCGCCGTACAGCTGGTGTAGTTCGTCTAACTGATGTGTAGTACCAAGTATAGCATCTCTGCGTGTAAAGGTCTCTAAACCTATGTATTTTACATATTTATGTGCATGTATCCAAGAGTCAACTTCTTTAAGAAAAACTTCTGTGTAAGCGTGTGGATCTTTTGGATAATCTTTCATTCTTAAATTTTGTCTAAATTTTGTAAACTTACTTAGGTACATAGGACGTTGACGTCTAGTGCCTAGCATTTCAAATGTTATATCTTCATACTTCATATTTGTCTAACCATGGCCACAATTCTCGCCAATTTGTTCCTCTACGTATATCAAATTTGTCTAGCATTTCTTTCAAATATTTTATATCTTCTAAAACATGTTCTTGCCTATTTACTTTTTTTCTAAATCCGTCAATCCATACCTTCGTTTGTTTATCAGACGTATTTGCAATAGCTTGATCAAATTCTTTATCAAAAAATCCAAAAGGAAAGATACCTGCATCCATGTAAGGACGGCCGCAAACAAAACTCAAGCTATGTTTAAAATTTCTTATTTGTTTCCATTCTGTTATTTTTTTACACAAGTCTGGTAAAGTTTGCATTGTCAAGCTAATAATTGTACCATGTATTTTTAAATCAATATCTGGGTAATCATTTAAAATAGTTAAAAAGTTTTCTTCCCAGTTTTTTAAATTTAATCCTGTACGTATATATTCTTGCTGTGGCCCCCAACAATCTAAACTGCATACTATTTGAACACCAAATAAATGATCACGTTGCTTTAAACTAGATAGCTTGTCTAACATTCTACGTAGTTTTTGATTTTCAACTTTTAAATTTGAAAAAATACCAAATCTTAAATCTGGACATGGTTTATTTTCAAAAAAATCTATATTTTTTTCTAATTCAGGTTGAAAGAAAGGTTCACCACCTAATACATTATAATGATAAATTTCTTTAGCATTTTTTTCTAACCATTTCCAATGCGCTTCGAGCATTTTAGGATATTGCTTTCTACCTTCTTCTAATTTTTCTAATTCACGGCCAGCAATTGGGCCAAACTTTTTTTCCTCATATTCCCATACAGTGCTGTATTCTGCACTACAATATATACAACTAAGATTGCATAAATTATTGAAGTAAACTTCTACCATACGAGGTGTTACATTTATTGCCTTTGAATTTTTATCTAATTCAGGAGGAGCAAAATCTGTATCAGCGTGTGCCTTAGTCCTATCGCTTGGTGCACCAGCTCTTTCTAAATTCCTACAATATTCGCAGCCGTCTCCAGGCCACTGTCCATTCAGCATTTTCTTGCGATGTTCTAATTTTAAAGGAGTATTATGAAAATCTTTATATGTTTCAGGTGTAATATTACTTGATTTGACTCTATGACAACTATTAGTTGAACCTTCCATTAGCCTTATTGTACTCCACGTCCATTTGAGTAAACATACTGGATCATTTAATTTATATTTTTTTAAAAAATTGTCTTTTTTCATTTGTTATCTATATCCATTTTTCTACCACTGCGTCTAATTTACAAGGACATGCTCTATAATCGCATACAATAGGATCATCTGGCAATGTGTAGTTGCCTGTTTTAATATTACCTAAACTGCCGCCTACTCCTTTTGTACATCTTTTGATATTACCATTAGGCTCAACCATAAGTCTACGTATACCAGCTGTACAAGTATATCCTTCAAATTTATGTAATCCTTGATCTAATACTTTCATAAATTTCATAGGCTCACCATTAAAATGTAGTGTTTGAGGTATTTTCCAATCAATGCCAAACGGTCTCATTTTATTATAACTATTATTCTGTATCCATTCACGTTGTTCGTCTGTATATTCAAAATAACTTGTACCATCTATACTTGTTCTAGTAAACTTTGGTGTTATTTCAATGTTTAAATTTTTTAATCTTTCATACAATGCCTTTGCTCGTTCAAAGTTGTCGGGCACAATCATCAAAGGTACACTTACACTGGCCTTGTGTTGCATTATTTTTGCAACTTCAACAAAGTGATCATCATTTGCTTCTTCGGCATGCCAACTTAAAAATACAAATGCACGTTGAGTTTTAAACTGTTCCCAATAACGTAAAGTTCTGCTGGCATTTGTTGCATATTCTACAAAAACATTCTCATCGCTGATAGTATCTACAAACTCTTGAAACTTGGGCCACACTGTTGGTTCTCCACCTAACACTTCGACATAAATGTATTTGTTACGTTTTTTTATATTTTCTATCAAGTCTATATACGGTTGCCAGTCGGTCGGCCATCTATGACTGCCATCTCTATGATAATCATTACAATAACTACAATTATAGTTGCAGACGTTGTGAACAAATAGTGTAAGCACACAACAGTCTAAATTTTCACTTGTTATATGCATCTATTTTCTCTTTAAATTTTTTTGCTGCTACCTTATGAGCGTTTTTGCCAGGATGTACTTTGTCTAAAGCTAAATCAATTTCTCGTATCTTTAAAAAATCCACATCTTCAATATGAACTATATTAAATTTAGGTGGATTTACTATATATTTCAAATTAATTGTAAAATGATAGTTTTTTAAATTTAAATAATCTAAAAATAATTTTGCATAATTCATACAAGTCCACATTTGATGATAATAATCAAATTCTCCAAGTTTTAATCTTTGTACATACCAAGGTTTCATAAAATTATCCAAAGGCAATGCCTGAGTCGCAATGCCATTTTCATCTATAATACAATCTCTTGTTGGATACGTCCATAATATAACAACTATATCTGATCTGCTGAAAGAAAAATTTTGAATATAATATAATATTTCTCTGTTAGATGCCCCACATTTTGAAAGATTAATTGTAGGTATTTTTAATTTTTTACCTAAAATATAAGGCCACGCAAATTTACTAGGATTATCTCCCGGTTGGTTAGGACGCACATGACAATCTGGTAAACCATGACCATATGTGTAGCTGCAACCAAATGTGATCAATCTACCAGTCATAAAATAAATCCTTGTATTGCGGTACAATATCTAAAATGTTTTGTTTACGTATTTTATCTAATTTTAATGTAGTATCAATAAACGTAGGTAAATGCTCGCTATAATCTTCACTATTCATAAAACGTTCAACCTTGTTTAATATATCAACAAAGTTTGTTTTAATTTTTTGTTCATAATCTGTTGATTGAATCCATAACTTATATTCCGCAAATGTATTACATACCTGTTGTTTATATTCAGCAGGTAACATTTTTACATTATAATGTTTAGGTGCATGACACATATGATATGTTACTATAGGTTTTGCTGTGCTCAATGGATTAAATTTTGTTAAACCACTATCTACTAATTTCCAACGCATAAACTCAGGTAAGTGAAATAAATTCAACGGTGTTACAGTATAAGTAAACCAACCTTTGAGATTTATATTCTGGTTAGCTTCTAGTTTTACCATATTATCATAAACTTTGTCCCAATTTGCAGGAGTTCGTTGATAATTAAAAACATCGCCATATCCGTCAATACTAGCACCTATACGTATTTGTTTAAATTTTTCCCATAATTTTACAATATTTTTTGTTACATTTGTCAAATTACTATTATATTCTATTTCAATATTATGACTGTTTCCATTAGCAACTAGTCTTTCTAATAGTTCTAAATGTTCATCTATAATTAAAGGCTCACCGCCTACTATATACATACGCTTTGTATTGTGAGTGTGTTTTTCAAACTGATTCCAGAACCAATTGCTTTGTTTAAACCAATTATAGCTATCTGTTTCCCATCTGCCTTTTTCATTTTTTTCTAAAACAACTGTACCATGAGTATCGTTAAATTGATTCCTATTGTGTAATTTTACATAATCATTAAACCATGTGTGACTTTCTGTAGGGCCACACATGCGACACTTTAAGTTACAAAAATTTCCATATCGTATATCAAAAAATTCAATAGGTTGTGCATTAGTATCAATACTGCCATCTTCGTTGGTAACAGCTCTAGCTGCTTCTACATCAAAGTTACCACTATACTCACCCCACTCTAAAACTTCATGCTCACGTCTGCTTTTGATGCCATTTATTTCTTCTTGTCTACAACGTTCACATTCTGGATGCCACTCGTCATTTAGCATTTTTAAACGTACTTCTTTAAGAAGTTCTCCGTTCCTGGCATTGTCAATTTCGTGCTTACCTATATTGTAGGGTGTGCCATCTTCCATCCTTACTATGCCTCTATTCTTAGTATAGCTATTGGTATTACAACAGATACGAATATCCCCGTTGTTTCTAATATTGATACTATTCCACGGCATTGGACAAAATGTTTTAGACATCTTTAGGTTCAGTGTCCTTTAGTAATTCGTATAATTCTGGAATGTATGTTTCAATACTATGTCCACGTATTTTATCTAAACGTCTTGTGGCTTCCCAGAACTGTGGTAAGTATTCGCTAAAATCTTTTGCATACATATAATCAATATATTGATTTAAAAGTTTTTCTACTTCACGCTTGCTGGCTTTTTTACGATCATCTGTAAAGTTACTGTCTTCGATCAGCTGAATAAGTTTAGGTTTATATCTTTCGTATTTGGCTTTAACAGCATCTTTAGCAAATTGAGGTAACATACGCACATTGTAAAACTTTGGACCATGTAGCGGATGTGGTGTAATTATAGGACGTACATTGTCGTCATTTATTTTTGGTATTTTGTTTAATATAATCCATTCCATAAATTCAGGAAAATGTAAAACATTAAACACATTGATAGTAGCAGCAATCCATACTTTAAAATTACCTTCTGCTTTACTAAGTTTAATAAGATTTTCATGTATTTTATCAAAATGGCTTGGATATCTCATATAATAGTTTAAATCGCCAACTCCATCGACACTTGCACCAATTTGAATACGCTTAAAATGCTTCCAAACATCCCATGCTCGTTGAGGTATATTTGTTAGGTTACTGTTATATTCTACAGTAATTTTATTGGCAACACCTTCGTCTACACATTTCTGTAAAAATTCATAGTGCCTGTCAATCATAAGTGGTTCACCGCCTACAATATACAGTTTTCGTATTTCTTTAATATTGGCATCCATTTGTTCCCAATAATGATCACTTTCGTGCCAATCGTATAAATTGTGCTCAGGTGCATATTTGCCTTTTGAATTTTTTACAAGGTTTACTTTGCCGTGACTGTCTCTATAACTAGGACCCCATAATTTTACTTGGTCTTCATACCACATATTACTATCAGTAGGACCACACATACGACATTTTAAATTACATAAATTGCCAAATCTTACATCATAAAAACTACAATCTATTGCATCAACATCAATAGTACCATCTTCTTGTGTATGCGATAATAAGTCTTCCCAATTATGATGTCCGCTGCGTATCCATATATCGTTTTCATAAACTTGTCGACTACGCATGCCTGATTCGTTTTCAGTTTGACATCTTACACAATCAGGATGCCATTCTCCATTCATCATAGCTTTGCGTATATCTTTGGCTATATCACTATTTCTAGTTTCTTTTAAATTTGCAGTACGTGCATTGTAAACCTTGCCTTCAGAATCTTTCATTATTCCGCCAGTAGGACCGTGCTGTGTTTGACAACACACTCTTATATCGCCGTTAGCTCTGAGACTTTGACTCATCCACGGTATTGGACATAGTGTGTCTTTCATGTTTTCTCCATTATATACGTATTTAATAAATTAAAATAATTCTGGCGTGATTAGTGGTTCAATTTTATCCCAAAGCTCAGGATTTTTATCCATCCAGTGTTCGTTTCTAATTTTGTTAAATTGCGAATCATTTCTTACAAACAAACCAAAATCGCCATCGACATTCATTTCATTTTTTAACAAATTTATAATTTTTTTATAAATGACTGTTGTTTTACTTTCTAAATCATCTAGGTAATCTAAAAGCCAAAGTTTAATATCTTTTGGTAAGTTTCTAGGTTGCATCCATTGAGGGCCATCTACAACAACACATTCATGATATAGTTCATTATCTTCACAAAAGTCAATTATTTCGTGTAACTTATTTACATTATAAGCACTAATAGCACTGTGAACATTTATATTGTTAAAATGCTGTTTATACCATTGCACATTTTTAGAAACATTTTTCCAATTACTATCTTTTCTTAAAAATTCATTGAGTGTACCGTAACTGTCAATACTCAAATCAATATTTACATTTTTACATTGCTTTAACAAATCTAATAATTCATCGTCTGGAGTAATGCTTACATTTGTCACTAATAATATTGTAATATTTTCAAGTGTACATTTGTTCAAGACTTTTTTAAGTTTGGCTTGTTCCATCATAGGCTCTCCACCTAAAACTTTAATAAAACGTAAATCACTTAGATCGTAATTATCAACAATTGTATTGTCAGTGATAACACCTTTAGGTATTTCCATGCCTAGTTTTTTAGCGTCACTATACCAATGTGTGCTCAGCTGAGGCATACACATTCTACACTTATTATTACACACGTTAGATAATGCTAGATCAATATTTGTAAGTTTTTTTATACGACCTAAACCTTCTTCTTCGCTTGGAAGTCCAAAGTCACTACCCCAAGGTGCAATTAAATCTGTACGCATACTTCTTGCACTGTGTTTTTCATCTTCGTAGCATTTTCTACAACCATGCACATATTCATCATTGAGCATTTTTTGGCGTAACCAATTCATATATTCGTGATTAAACGGATCAGGATGTGCTACATTTAGATCTTCAGGGACTTCTTCCTGTCTAAAGATACAACAAGGAAATATCTGTCCATCTGGACGCATCGCCATATGATGGAATGGCATTACACATGCATGTTTAGGTATCTTCTTCATACCACATTTCCGGTTGCATAGGATCTATACTAATTTCATTTATATTTAAGTGCTTTGGTTGATCTACAATCCACTTGATATATTCAGCAGCTACATCAATATCCATGCATTTTCTATCAGGGTGTTTTTCTTGATTATTACTAAGTGTTCCAAAACTAATATAACTTATTTTTGGTCCACTTGCCCATACACCTGTTAGTCCTAGCGTGTTTGAATAATCTCGCAATGCTTTCTTTTCTGCATTATACAACCATGCGCCTCCTTTTTTTACTCTGTCTGTTGTGCTACCTATATTGATAATATGACAGTTGTGTTTTTCTAGCACACACTTTTTATACACAATGTCTAACAAGCTGCTTTGATTAAATCTAAACAATGCACTACAATTTACAAAAACATCGTGTGCTAATACTGCTTCGGCACAGCGTTCCATGTCTAATTTTTTTCCAAAATCATAACCTGTTTCTCTACTGATAAATTCTGCATCAGGATATAACTTGTAAAGTGCAGCAGCTACTCCAAAATTTTTGTTACCTGTTATAATCATTCATAACTCCTAAATCTATATGATTACCTAAAACATCAAAAAATCTATCTTGCTTCATACTTTTTGGCGCACACAATCCACAACCGCAAGTTTGTTTTGGACATACGATTGTAGGTAAACTACCTGATTCCATTTGTTGTCTAAGTTCTTCTATAAGTTTTTTACCTTCACTAATTTTACCTATACGTCCTCGTTTGCTATCAAAACGTGCTTGGCAAGTTTGATGGTGGTAAATGCTATCTGTTTGTTGTTCTAAATGTAGGAAGAACCAATTGACACTACAATTCCATCCTTTGAATTCTCTAAAGTCTACAAAATTACTTTTGCGTGACTCGCTGCCATTGTGTAATAACATATCTCTGCTACCGCAACATGGACGTCCAATACTATTTCCTAATTTTTTTGCATTTTTTACAACATCTCCAGCAGCACTACTAGCATATACTGCATCATTTTTTTGTTTCCAATAGTTTTTCATCCAAGCAAGTTGTTCTTCACTGTACTTGTGTGCAAATGTGGGTTTACTATCTGGCTCTTCGCCTATGACTCTTGGTACAAAGTCTACTTCGTGTGCCTTTAAGAACTCGCATAATTCTACACATTCGTCAAAATACTCTGCATGGAACATAACATTTACACTAACTGTAAATTGATACATTGATCCTTGATATGCAAACTGTAAAATTCTGTCTTTTACTTGCTGCTTTAGTTTATCATCGCTTTCGCTGTGGTAACTTACCGTTGCGTGACCAAAATTTTCCATAACTGCTTGGCCCATTTTTTCACTCATAGCACCATTAGTGGTTAGAGCAAATCCTGCTTCCCAACGGTCGGCATATTTTTCTTCGTATTGCTGTTTTAGATATTGAGCAAACGGAATAAAGTGTGGGTTGACTGTAGGTTCGCCACCTGTAAATCCAAAACTAGCTATTTTTGTATTGCGATACTGCATATATAAGTCAGTATATTCATACAAAAAGTCAACATTGTTTTTTAATTCTTCAAGTGTTGCGTGTTTACTGAAATTATCGTGCCTATGTGCAGGGCAGTATGTGCAATCATAGTTGCATCTACGTCCTGTATCCCAAGTAACTTGAAAAACTTTGCCTGTTAGCAGGTCAATTGTATCAAAACTCATTTATTTCCTTTATTACTTGTTGTACTCTATTGTTTGCCCAGGCACGTTCTTCACACCACCAACATTGATTGCATTCAGGAATGTGCATACCTGCACTATAATCTTTAAAATGTCCGCAGGCATCCTTTATTACATCGTGATGATTGATATCGCCCTCACAACTGCGTGTTGTTTCATATAAATCCATTATGTTGTGTATGTAATACTGGGCAACAATCCAATCTTTTTTTACAAATCTAAAAGGATGCACAAATGTAGCATTTACTTTGCCGCTGTAAAACCATAAATCGGCTAGTTGTCCGTCTTCTGCATCTTTATCTCTATTGGGCATACGATCTTCACGTAAATCGTCTGGATTTTTACTTGTAGCATTATACACAGCATCGAGTTTATATTCCCATGCAGCAAACTTGTTAAAACTTCCTACAATAATCTGATCTCCGCTGCGACCATTTATTACAGGTCCAATTACTCCGTGTTCTAATTCTGGCGGAATATATGTAGTGTATCTATTTTCGATAATATAAGGAAACAAGTCTTTTAGTTTGTTAAAAACTTGCATGGAAATATGCCCTTGCCACGGTCTTGTTTCCCAACAACGTTGATATGTAATAACATCAACCTTTGTATTTAGATTGTAACGCTGAATTAGACTGCATAGTAAATATGTCAACAAAGCACTATCTGCTCCGCCACTGAGATTTATACCAACTCTTTGCCACTTGCTGTCAAACGGAATAGTAAGATGCGACACAGTATGTAGTAATACAGTATCAGCAATATTTTTATAAAGACTATTATTTACTTCATACATTATATACTAATTCTCCGTCTACAAACTTAAAACGTTGTATATGATCATTGAAGTTTTGATTCCATAATGCGTCTGATTTAGGAATATACTTTAACAAGGCTTGATAATCTTTATTTGTAGCTTGGTGTTTCATAACATATTCTCTTACTTGCTCAATGGCTTGTAATGCACTGGTAATATCAGTCCACCATCCGTATTTTATTTCTTCATCCCAAACATAATTATACATTTCTTTAGTTGTAAGAATATTCTTTCTGCGTTCCTTGTCTATTTTAATTACAGCATTCCTTGCATTTTCTATCTCATTTAGAGTAGGACCTCTAAATTTTAACATCATTACACTGGGATTTAAATAAGCAGGTGTATAAACTATACTGCAATTTATATAATCTAATTCAAGAGACAAAAATCCACGCATAACATCTTCAAATTCCATCAACTGATATACACTTGTAGTACATACCAAGTTTATATGACTGTGCTTGTTATCAACTGCTTTGAATTTTTCTATGTTTTCTTTAAGTTTATTCCAATCGCCTTGTCTAAAGTATGGATACAAGCGAGGTCCTGCATCTACACTTATCATTATATTACAATATCCAAATTTTTTCAAGAGAAAACTTAGGGCTTTTGGATCAAAATCTGCATTAAAGTTACTATGGAATATAATTTTTATGTTTTTTGCGTTTGGATGTTCACTTAGTTTTTCAAGTGTGGGCAAAAATTGCTTCTGATATAATACTTCACCACCTGCAAAATCAATACGCTCTAGGTTTGGAAAATTTTTGTTTAAATCTTCTGCTATTTCTAATGCACGTTTGGTACTAATTTGCATTGTAAAATCATCATCCGTAGACGACCTATGCATACGACCAGTAAGTTGATGCAGTTGATATTGATGATCTTCTTCGTCGGGTTCATAACCTTTGAGCTTTTTCATCCAACCGCTACTAAACACTTGACTACAATGTAAACATGCCATGTTACAACTGTGACTGAAACGTATTTCTACTGTTTTTAATCCTGCAAAATCTACTTCGCCTGTTTCTGTATTGTAGTATGTGAGATCTGCTTCTTGTTCTTGACGCATACTTGTGCCGCTACGGTCACGCTCTACGTGTTCGCACATATCACAGCCAAAACTCCACTCACCTCGCATCATTTCTAATCTATGTTTGCGGAATAATTCGTTATTGTAAAACTCGCTAGGCAGCCAAGCATCATCTAGTATTTGCATTTTTTCATGTTGCTGCGGACAACTGGTTACAAAGCCATTTTTAAAGTTCAATCCACCTATTGTGTAGTAGCAAGGTAAACTCATAAGTTCTCCAATAGAAAGCCATTACAATTATCTAATCCCCACTGCTTTTCTTGGCAGAAAAAACAATGTCCGCACTCTGGAGGATATTGTCTATTGTGTCTATATTCTTCACCAAACTCTGCAACATCACCTTCGCAACTACGTGTAAGTTTTAGCAAATCCCACTGATTGTAATTATGATACTGTGCCATTGTAAAGTTTTTGCGTAATAAACCAAATGGATTGATAGCAGGACCGCTAATAGCCCAATTCCAATTGTCTTTCATATATTCTTCATTGCGGAATGTAGGTTCGTCTTCAGTAGCGAACGGAGGATTCATTGTTATACCTGTATAAATCAAATCAATCTTGTATCTGTGCATTACATATTCTTGAAAATCTAATGTACATAACACATCACAGTTTGCTTCTCTTGGTAATTTTGTAAACAAATGTTCTTTACCCAAACGTGTAAGCGGCACATCTTCAAACTCAGGAGGTAAAAATCCCCACACTTGTTCTTGTATAATATCAGGAAAGCGTACCTTTAAATAATTATATACATCTTCTGCCATAGGCGCAAGCCAAGGTTTTTCTTTCCAAAAACGTACAAGTGTCATACAATAAATTTTATTTTTGTAATTGTTTTTTTCAATATAGTCGCAGAGCATATATGTTAGTATACTGCTGTCTGCACCACCACTTAAACTTACTAGCAAGTTTTTTGCATTTGGATCAAAATGCACAGGCAATCCATTTATTCTATGTATCTCAGGATATGGACGAAAAAGCATTTCATAGGTTTTTACAAAATTTTCATCCTTATATCCTGCTTCTAAATAATCGAGATAATGTTTATCGTCCATCAAATATGTCCTTCATTTCAGGAAATACTTCTGCAAAATTATTGCCACGTTGTGTATCGCACCTGTGTAAAAATTCTTGCATTTCGGGCAAACGTCTGCTCCAGTCCTCGCTTTCCATAAACGATAACATTCCTTTTAAACGTTTAATACCATAAGGTGCAGCATCAAACATTTCTTTTGTAATTTTACCTTTGTGCCAAACAGGTACACCAAGTTCCCAGTTTTCCTCCCACCAAGGATAAAATTCTTCATACTTTTTACGTACTTCTGCTTTGAACCAGTCTGGTAATACTTTTACATTCAAGTGTGGTGGATGATATACAAAGTGATAATTTATTCCACCTGCACCAAATGGCCACATATTGATTTTATTAAAGTTTTGTGTTAGTTTCCATTTGATAAAATCTGGCAAATAATAAATGTTTAATGCTTGTACAGCACAAGCAACTGTAATTTCTACATTATTGCTGGTTTCTTTGTCTAATATATGGAAAACTTCTTCTGTACGTTTCCATTTACTAGGATAACGTATATAGTCATTCATTTCGTGTATACTGTCTACACTATAATGGAATCTTACAAGTTTAAATTCTTTCCATAAATCAAAGAGATCTTCGCGCCACTCGACTCCATTGGAGTTATATCTAAGTTCAAGGTTTCCTGCATATCCTTGTCTAATGCATTCTTCAAGGATTTCATAATGTTCCTCGATAATAAGACTTTCGCCACCTGCAAAATAAATCTGCTGCATATTAGGAATTTGCTCATAAAATTGTTGCCAAAAGATTGGATTTTGTTTATGCCAGTTGTAACTGCTTCCATTTGTACTTCCTTTGTCTTGCCATTGCATTGTTTCTTTAAGAGACTCATTTTGAACTGCTGGAAAAATCTTTTTATAATCTTTAATCCAGCCTGAACTATCGTGTGGTGAACACATAACACACGCAAGTTGACATTTGGTACCAAAACGTAAATCAATATATGCTAGTTGCGGAGGTACTTCGCCATCTTCTGTGGTATTAGCAATCAAGTCATCTACATTTACACGTTGACTCCAATACGCTGTTTCCCACATACGCTTACTATTATGTCCAGCTGCTTCTTCTTTGTAACACTTTAAACAACTAGGAGGTTTTTCACCATTCATCATTTGTTTGCGAACATTACGCATATAATGACTATTCCAAGCAGTTTGAAAATCTGTAACATTCAAGTTATTTGGTTTGCCATCATCTGTTTTAAGAATACCAACTTGTCCACCGTGTTCTTTATCGTTAGTTGGTCCAACACTACTTGCGTTGGCAGTGCAGCACACTCTCATACTGCCATCTGGTCTTGTGCTTAAATGCACCCAAGGAAGGATGCAAAATGTATCCGATACTTTGCTCATACTGTACTTACCTAATTATCTGCGTAGTTTATTTCGTTATGATACGCTTTGTTTTTTGCACAAGTTCTAATACATCTTGTGAAATGCAGTGGGTGTGTTGGTTCCCAACTTGCTGCCAATAGTTCACTGAACCATTCGTGTTTTTGTATGTCTTTGATACTATGATGTTTTAAACTATTCCAATCAGGATCAAACTGATTTAGTTTATCTATAATACCTTCTTTGTTTTTAAAAGCACTGTCCCATAAAAAACAACAAGGCCACATAGTTTGATCACTAGCAATAAAAATCTCACCTTCGTGTATATACTTGCACACCACAGTTTTTAGTATTTCATCTGTTTGTTTTTTATCTGCTTTATTTGCTTTATATTCAGTAATAAATTTGTCAAGGTCTTTGATTACATCTTTTTTGCTGTGTTCTTTTTTACCTGTAGTAGTGATAATTTTTTCTTCTTTGTTTTTTTTCTTGCCAAGTTTTGCAATCCAGTCGTGATAACTGTTGCGCATACCTGTACGAGTAGCAAATTCAAATCCTAATACCGCAGCGTGTGCTTTGGCAGTTGGCAATTCGTTTTCATTATGATCAAACACAATGTATATCCAAGTTGCGTGTTGTTCAGGTGCAGTTTCTGCAAATGCTGCAATGTTACGTTCTATCACATTCCATTTGGTATTGACACGATATATATGATTTGTTTCTCTATGTCCATCTATGCAAAAATGTATATGCACTAAACCAGGATGTTGTGCTGCTATACTACCTAGTTCTTTCCACCAGTCTTGTGTGTTATATCCACCATTTGTACTAAACTCACAATACCCTCCACGCTGTACAAGATAACGTGTCATTTCTAAACAATCAGGATTTACTATAGGATCTCCTAGTACACCGCAAAATTTAAATTCAACCCCACTATAATCATCTGCAGGGAAAATACGTTGCAAATCTTGCAACGTAAATGAATTTATTTGTAAAGATTCTTTGTTCAGTGTCCTAGCACAACCCGGACAGGCTGCATTACAATCACTGGTAATTTCTAACTCTACTTTGCGTATCACTTGAACTGTGCTCCAAACGGATCAAATTCTTTACCGCACTTCATACTACAGACTTTTAATTTGCCATCGGCACAACTTGACTTTTTCCAACTGTTTTCAATGTTATCAAATATACCAGTTTCAAACACTGCACGTAAACCGTGTGTTTTAGCACTGATTGCATCTTTACCGCCAACAGCATCAATAAAGTCCCACACTTGTTCCACCTTTGGATCTTTGTGCCACCATTTGTACATACGTCCAGCAGTCCAGCAACAAGGCATTGCAAGTCCTTCTGCTGTGATAAACAAGTTGCCTTCGTCTTTTACCTTGCAATGTATTTCAGCACGATCATAATATGCATCCATACTACCGTGTTTGTCTTTTACTTTGTCATACTGTTTAATTGCATCATTTTGAAACTCTGCTTTTGGTTTTGCTAACTTTTGTGTTTCTTTGCCTTTGCGATTTACTGCTTGATGCGATTCTTTCTTTTCACTACTAGCAGTCACAAATCTTCCTGTTTTCTTTTTTATAAACCTTTCACATCCCCATTCATTTGCAAGTGCTTCTGCTTTCTCTACTTGATGTTGATTATGTTCAAAAATTAAAAAGTCCCAACGTGCTCTACCACCGGCATCTATAAATGCTCGCATATTGCGTTCTACATTGTCCCAGACAACACCTTGCCTGTATAAATGATTAGTGTCCCTAAGACCGTCAACGCTGAAAATAACAGCACCCATCCTGCCAAAGACTTTGGCCAGTTCGCTCCACCACGTTTCATCTCTTGCTCCTGCGTTTGTGTTCATAGAAAGCCACATGTGTTCATTGTGCTCTCTAAAGTATTCGAATATTTCTAGTGTATCACGTGCAACAATAGGATCGCCCAAGTTACCACACATATACATTGTTTTTAGTTGTGCAATAAATTCTGGTTCAAATATTATTTTACAATCATCAAGTGTTAGTTCACTTAAATCAATGTGTGGATTTAATGCACCGCCATTTTGATTGCGATCACACATAGGACAACTGGCTTGACAGTTTTGTGTATTTTCTAAGTGTATAGTTTTTATGTCTTCATACCTGTACATCGAGCACCAACTTTACATCTTTACCAGGACCAGTTTTACTAGGCAAATCTCCGTATTGTTCTACATACCATTCGATAACAGCACGGTACCAATTTTGACTATTGTGATGTGCTTTTTTATTAAACTGCCAAATATTGTTGTTTGTTGCTTGCATAGTGCTTAGAGCTCTTGCACTTTCTGTTTGAAGTTCACGTAATGTTAAATCATTTATATCCAATTTTCATAAACCTTGTATACTTTTCTAATGGCAGTGCGCCTTCATATAAAACTTTTGACATAGGAGCAGCAGCACTAAATTCTTCTAATGTCTTTTTACAATTTACATGTTCTTCTATTTCAAAATAATCATTTCCTTGTATAATTATAAGTTGATTATCTAATATATTTCCATACCAATTATCAAAATCGTCTATATGCTCTGTACTTGTATTGATTACTGTATTAGGATAACCCCACAATGTTTCTTTTGATCCGTCGCTTTTATTTACTTCGTATATATGCTCATCAAACATAATTTCTTGTATATCTTGTGTACAGGAGGTAAATCTCCAATCTTGCAATACCCATTTTTTGTTAAAAGTTTCTGCAATTTTCCAAACATCGGGATCAATATCAAAACTTACTATTTTTTCTACATTACACCTTGATTCAAATAACATAGTTGCTAACGTAGCATACCAACCTGCACATAAGAATACAACACCTAAGTCAACGTCTAATTCTTCAAGTGTATTTACTAACCATAGTTTACTGCTAATTTGTCCTCTACTAAAACAATCTTTATCAAATTCAATGTTGTTTGTTATTAAATCTTTTAAGGCTTTAACAAAATAGCTATCAGTATATCTTTCTAAAACTTTAAACAAACTCCATATATTGTCATCTGTGATTAATTTTTTTAAATCTTCATCTTTTATAAGTCTAAAAATACTAAAAATGTTATCTTCTAATACTGCCTTACGCAAATCCTCATTTCCTGGAAGTAATCTAAATAAACTATGAAGATTTTCTTCTAATACTGCTTTACGTAAATCTTCTACTTCGCCAACACATCTTTTGTTGTCAATAACTCTAAAAATACTATGCATATTTTTGCTTACAATAGCTTTGCTTAGTTCTTCTTCTTCTACAAGTTGTAAAATGCTATAGACATCTTCATCAATATATGATCTTCTAAGCAAAGAAAATTTTTCATTGTCTGCATTTAACAGTTCAAATCTATCTAGTATTTCAAATATTTCCATCAAACTTTTCCTTTAACCAGTCAAAGTCATTGATACGTTTCAATTCTTCTGTATTGTTCCTATGACGAGCACCATACGATGCGCCTGCTTTTGCACCTTTTAACGCATATTCTGCAAAAGGAGGATCATTTTCTGTATATATACACCAAGTTCTCAATCTTTTATTTGTTTCCTCGTCCTTTTGTCTGTCTATAATTTTACTGCTCAACTTGACACATTCTCTAAAAGCACTTTTCCATGTGTTAAAAGGATCAGTGTTAAAAGCTGTAATATTAGAAATTTTATTCATAGCTACAAACTTGTTACTAATACTGGTTGTCATATCAGGTTTGCTTGTATCCATTGTTAAAGTTAGTTCTGTAGGAAACAATTTTATTCCACCGTAGCCATATACTAAACCATTTACCGGATTTAAACTTCTCCACACATGCACAGCACCTTTATTATGATGTTCTGGAATATAATCAAATGCAAAATCATCCATCAGTTGTGCATCGCCGTCTATAATCCAAAACATTTCTGTTTCACATAAACTAGCAGCGGCTATGTGTGCTTGATGAATTCCTTTTACACCGTGTATGCGTTTTACATCTGGAAAACGTTCTAATATACGATCATAATTTTCGTCTGCATTTGGCTCATTGTAACTGATAAAAACTTTATCAAAATCACTAACAACCGGTTCACTTGCTTGTATTTCAACAAACTTTTTATTGATATAAAAACGTGCTTTTAACTCACCAGGCCCGTGGTGACTGTTTTTAGGCATCAATGCTATACCATCATAAAATTCACCATTTAAAAAAACGTGTGTAATGTCTTGACTATAATCATCTGGTACATAATCAAATTCAAAATTATCTTTTACAACTAGATTGTTATAAACAATCCAAACAAACTTGGTTAAACATTTTTGTTTTGCCTCTGGTACTGTGCTTGCACATTTAGCCGTAGGCACAGATTGCTTTAAATCTAAAAATAATTTTTCAGACGGATCGCCTATAAAATAAACATCATACATACAGTAATTATATGATAATATAACTTTGAAGTCAAGAACAGAATAGATAAATAATGTAGCGGAGGACGTTATGGCAGATTTTATACCAGGTGAAGCATATAGATTAGATATCGTTGGTGCAGACGAATCTATAATTGTAGATAGTTGGCAAGGAACTATAAAAGCAAATACTGTATCAGATTTAGGTATGGTACAAGTTGATGTATCTACAGGAAAACTTTATGGACCAATGGTTGGTGATATCGAAGACACCGAAGGTAATATTATATTTGACATTACGTCTCAAACATTAAAAGCAGACGTATATGGTAGTGTTTATGATAATAGTGGTGCTGTTAAAATTATCGACGGCATGACTGGTAAGATTACTGGTTCTTTAAGTGGTAATGTAATTGATATTGATGGCGCTACAATGGTTGATACTGCAACCAAAACTATTACCGCAAATACTTTTACTGGTGATCTATACGGTGATGTTTATGGAAATCTTACAACTGATAGTGTAGTATATGGCACATTTAGCGGTGATTTTAATGGTACTTCATATGGTGAATTTTTTGGTGATAGCACAGGTACACACAACGGTGATGTAATAGGTGATGTTACTGGTAATGTTACAGGACAACTTACCGGTAGTGTTACAGGAGAATTACTTGCAGTAAGAGAAGGTGCAGATGTTCCAGAACGTCTTACAGGATGGAATGAACATTTCCAACAATGGGAATGGTATGGCGGTGTAGGCAATCCATTTCCAGGTGAAGACCACGATGTTGCCAGAGGACCAATTATATTAGCTGGTCCAGACAGAACAGAAACTGCACTTAGAGCAAACGTAATTCATTACAACGGAACAGAAATTATCAAATTACACACAGAAATTGATCCAGACTGTGATACTGCACCTGCTACTATTAGAGGAAATTTTGATGGTAACTTTATATACAGTGACAGTAACGGTGCGCAAGATGCATTGACTGTTAGTGCGCAAGGAACAGTGTTACACCCCGTAAATGGTGTAGTAACAATTGGTGGCTATATCACAGATGCAATCGATTGTGATGTAAATATTTTTTCTGATGTAATTACAGTTGAAACTAGTGCGGATGAAGAATTTTTAAATGTAAAAAACTACAATGGTACAGTAAATGCAAAAACTGCTGTGGGAACAGATAATCCACTTGCAATTATTTCAGGTGAAGGTTACAACGGAACAGACTTTGTAACTGGTGGCTTATTTGGTATATATGCAGATGCAGCACCAACTGATACTCATGTAGAAAGTAAATTTGTTGTTAGCTTACCAAAAGGCAATGACAATCATGATCAAACAAATCCAAGACGTTTGAGCTTCGACGGTGATGGTGTTTTGACTGTGCCTGTTTTCAAAGCAAGAGGTACAACTTTTGCAGATAGAGATAGTATGGTTGCAGAAGCAGGTATGATTATTTTCAATACAAGTTCTAGTAAATTCCAAGGTTATACTGGAACAACTTGGGTTGACTTACACTAAATCTATGTTATAATGAAACAATAGAAATTTGGAGGTTCTTTCAGTATGATCTACATTGATGGCGTAGAATATCTTAAAAGCAACAATGAACACGTTAAAACATCAGTAATAAACTATCTTGAAAACTGGAACATTACTGTTAGTACAAGCGGAACAACAGGCAACCCAAAAACATATCAACACAGTGCAAAACTAATGAGACAAGTTGCAGAATACAATGCAGAATATTTCATGCTTGACTCTAATAGTAGTATGATGGCATTGTACAATCCTAGAGGTATTGGATTTACAAGTATGAGTTTGTATCCTTGTCACGTTGCAAACTGCGATACATTTATTGAAACTACAGTTGCAAATCTACCAGATCGAATCCGTGAAGTACAGCCAACAAATATGTTGATACTTCCTAATGTTTGGAAAACTTGGCATAGACACAAGAAATGGAAAAACTTGGATTTAAGTTGTATGAAGCAAATGCAGGTAGGCAGTGATATTACTCCTACAGGACTAATGGAAGATTTACGAGCTCGTGGCGCACAACAAGTAAACACAGGTTATGGAAGTACAGAAGTACCACCTATCATTATGAGTACAGAACGCCAAGACGTGTACAATTTTAATGATATCAATCCAAATATTGATTTTAAATTTGTTGAGCACGATGACGGTACAACTGAATTTTACTGCAAATACAAAGAACAAACAGAATGGTGGGACAGCGGCGATCTTGTTGAATTTAACAGTGCAGATGAATTTAGATTGTCTGGAAGAAGATACAATGCATTTAAAATGGAAAATTGC
>Ga0222715_10000948_pt1 | contig 28643 bp, 22 predicted proteins | sample C33_9DmetaG_FD_165056 | JGI IMG/M metagenome (GOLD analysis project Ga0222715, IMG submission 165056) | Estuarine water microbial communities from San Francisco Bay, California, United States - C33_9D | ecosystem: Environmental > Aquatic > Marine > Unclassified | place: USA: California...
GTCCTGGCATCATGCGGATTCGGCTGCCTTCTTCGAGGTTCATGTCGGCAATGTCAGCTGCGCTGACAAGTTGGTCGTTCACGAACACCCAAGCGCTGTTGTCGCTGGTTGCCTTGGAGGCAATTTCTGCTTGCGTCATGACCACTTCGCTGTGGCCGGTGCTGTCAGCGGTTTGCACAACAAAGGTTGGGGCGTCGTTGCCGCCAACGAGTCCTGGCATCATGCGGATTCGGCTGCCTTCTTCGAGGTTCATGTCGGCAATGTCAGCTGCGCTGACAAGTTGGTCGTTCACGAACACCCAAGCGCTGTTGTCGCTGGTTGCCTTGGAGGCAATTTCATCTTGGTTCATCTGCACAACTGAGTGTCCAGATTGGTCTGCTACTTCTACGTTAAACAATGTTTTCTTATCCATGTTATTCACTTCTGCAAGGCTTACAAGCCCAGTCCATATAAACAATGCAAACACCCTGAACCGGTTGGATTCGGGAAGAAAAATTGTTCATCAGCACGGGCACACTCACCTTGGGAAAGTGAGAGTGTGTTGAGGTCTTTTAAAGAATCAAATTTTCAGGTCGGCTTGACGAGTTAGAAGATGGATTTGCATGCTATGCTCAAGCATGGCGGCGTTGGCCCAGGCTTGGTCGAAATCCGCGCCAACGGCATAGGCACCATTACCACGAACAACAACGCAACGCATACCGCCTTGTTGGAGTGCTTCTGCAACATGTCGAAGGTACTCTTCGGGTTGTTCAGTATCGGGGTCGACGATGATAATTTTCCCAATGTGCTGTTTCCCCATGTCGTCAATCGGCGTTACGATGATGAGATCCTTTTCGCAACTCGCCGCAGTTGTATGAACGCCGTGCATGTGGATAACGGCGGCAGGGCCGCCAGTGACCATGGCCACCGAAGCAAGGACAACTTCAAGGACGTGCCAGTCTGAAGGCGCACCTCGAGGCGAGGCCCCTCCAAAATGACCAGCACAGAGGCTTCGCTCATTCATGCGAGGGAGGGGGGTCATGTGGCGGCTTGCAATCATAATTCCTGGTTGTTCAGGATGCACCATGGCAACGCTGCCCATGGTAGCGCGCACGAGATGCTCCCGGTCCAATTGACGGCCAATTCGAACGAAATCACCAACAACATAGGGGGGTACAACGATGTTTTCTTGCACCATCGGAGGCATCGGAGGCTCTTCCATTTGCTCAATCACTTCAGTTGCCCCAACAACAGATTGGCGCAGTCGTGCGTTTTCCATGTGCAAACGTTCCAATTCCGCTTCCTTTTGTGCAAGGACTTCCTCTGCAGACGGGAGGCCTTCTGCTGAATCTTCTTCGGGCTCTGACTCAGAAGCGATCTCGGGAACGGTTTCGGGCTCGTCGAGGACTTCAGGCACTGGCTCCACTACAGAAGCTGGTTCGGGGGCTGGCTCAGAGTCAGTCGGAGAGGTGGGTTCTGCTTCAACCACTGCTTCAGGTGCTGCTTCAGAAACTGGAACTTCTGGTTCTTCCACTGCAGGAGGCGCCTCGTCAACCGGCGTAAAGGCGGCCTCTGTCGGGACTTGGTCGGCTACTTCTTCGGATGGTTCCGATTCTGGCGGACCGGATGGTGGGCCTGATGGTGGGCCTGATGGTGGGCCTGATGGTGGGCCCGAAGGTGGGCCTGAGGGTGGACCCGAGGGTGGGCCTGATGGAGGACCTGAAGACGGACCAGATGGAGGTCCCGTTGGTGGACCTGAGGGTGGTCCGGAAGGGGTAGGTGGAGTTACTTCTTCTGTTGCTCCGTCAGCAATGGACTCGGAAGGCGGGGCGGTTTCTTCTCCAGTTTCTTGAGCTTCATCGACCTCTGCTGCCGGTTTTTCCAGAACTTCAATGTCCCCAAAGGCGCCGCCAAGCATGTTGTCGAGCTGTGCATTTTCTGCCTCTTCACGTGCAATTTCGGCTGATGTTTTTGGTTTCGCCATGGTGGCACCCATTTCACCCACATGGCGCGGCTTAAATAGCGGTTGCGTCCCCGCAAGACTGAAACTGCCCGCTTGGTGTAGAGGTTATCATGCAGGATTGTCATTCCTGCGACCCGGGTTCAATTCCCGGAGTGGGCGCCACCTTTACTCATCTTCTTCGTTGATGTTAGGGGTGTTTTTTCCGATTGATAAAGCAGGCAATAGGTACCACATGAACGGCAAAAGAAGGAGTGCGTTGAGGTTTTTTCCTAACTCAATCTCAAATGTAGACTCAAAGGCGATGAATGAATTCGCATCTTTACTTCCGTTTGCGGGAACCTGTTGAGCGACCGAGGTCCGGTTGTTTGGCTCAACCAATCCCAGATCATAACCCGAAAAATCGGCCTCTAGTTGGACTCCCAACCAAATCAATGAGAAGTCCGAGGAGGCGTTGGTATGCACGAAGGAAACCGTCTCAATGTTTGCCCCCGGGGTGTTGGTAGCCGTAGAATCCTCTTCGTCATCGCCGCCACCGCTCAACTCCAACATGTAGCAGGCTGGGAAAACAACCGAAAACGCGACCAGCGTGCACAGGAAGGCCAACGAACGAACGTGATGACGCCAGACAAAGGACGACAACATCAGCACCTCGCTAAGAACGAGAAAGACCAATCCGAATTTGATCGATTGTCGGCCAATGGAGAGCCATGCTCGGTCTTCATCCCTTCCTTGCTCGTCTTCGGCCTCCGATTCATCACCGCTGCCTGACTCATCTGGAGGCGTCGTATCGTTCACTGGAACCGATGCGTCGCTGTCTCGTTCAAGCGCATAGAAGAAAAAAGCCGTAGCCTGTTTGATCTCTACGTCGATAATGGTTTGATCTTTATCGATTGCAATCAATGAGTGCGCCTCGGTTGGAGCGGGTTTGCCTTCGGTGTAGACACCTTCAGCTGTGGCCACCAGCCAAGCGGAGATGAACACGTGAATTGCCAAGAGGACGGTCACGGACAAACGGATGATGCCAAAGGCACGGTGAGGAGATGGCCGTGGCAACACGACTGCCCCTCTCCGTTCTTCCTTTTGATTCACTCGTTCTCGCTTCGTCGGTTACCTGCAACAGCGGCAAGGCCGATGAGTGCGATGACTGTGAGTGGAGATACAAAGGGCAGAAGACCTGCGTCTTCGGCAACTTCCTCAGCGGTTGGAGGCGTGTCCTCACCGTCATCGGTGGTTTCGTCTCCCAGACCAAGGTCGGACGTGTCGGCACCAGCGGCTTCGAGGTCATCGGCCAGTTCGGTAAGGTCGTGATTTTCCACATCAACGATGTCTTCGAGGTCATCAAATTCAGCCATCGCCTCCTGGGCTTCCTGTGCGGGAACACCGGTGATGTAGCGGATGCTGGCGAAGGTCATGGGCAGGTCCTGGCTGTAGCCGGTCGTTTCCGGTCCAGCGATGACGTAGCCGTTGCCGTCCTCATCCCAAGCGTACACGCCAACACCAACGATGGTGGCGTGCTCGTTGCTCCAAAGAGGCGCCCACATGCCGTCGGCGTAGGGGAAGACGGGCACTTCGTAGTTCTCGTCAAGTTCTTGGAAGGTCATCTCAAGGTTGCTGCCGAAGTTCTCCAGCACGTTGCTGAGGCCAGAATCGGCCAATGCGCCGACAATCTTTTCCATGCGCTCGCTGACTTCGGGGCCGTCTTCAACGGTCATGCAGTCTTCGTAGGCGTCAAAGGGCTCTGTCTCGCCGTTCTCTACCAATTCAACGGAGAGACAGTATTCGCCCTCACCAGCAATGTCAACCATGTTCTCGGCGTAGACCTCGGACTCATCGCTGAAAGCAACGCTGCCCTGGTCAACAACCGCGCCATCGGCATCGGAAACGGCCCAATGCATCGTGATGTCGTCGTATTCACCGCTCCAGGTGCCTGCACCCGCCGTGACACGGAGGGTGTTGTCACCCTCGTTGTTCATGTTGCTGTCCGAGTCTCGGATTTCTGGTCCAGTCCATGTCGAGTCGCAATTTTCAACAGCGGAGACCAGCAATGTGCCGTCGGGAGCAGCGATGCTTCCACCGGCACACATCGTGTTCTCACCGTATTCCATATCGGCTGGTACCTCGGTACCGACCTGAATGTAGCCCGAATCAACGCTAAAGGACACGTCGCAGTGATAGGCAGCGCAGAGCAGAAGGTCATCGCCGGAAGCGATCACACCGCCCTCGCCGTCATTCATGTAGACGTCCATCAGGAAGTAGATGCCCTCGCCTTCGTCCGAGCCGTCAGCACAGTCTTCGGTGCCGTCGTTCACGAGATCAAAGGAAACGGTCGACCAGTCTTCGCAATAGAAGTCATCACTCTCGGCGGCATTGTATTCGTCGCTGCCGTCATCGCACTGCGCAGTACCGTCGTTGACCCACTGCCAGGGCACGGCGCCGTTGTAATCGGCGCAGTTGTACCAGTCGCCTTCGTTGTCCAAGGGTTCATCGGAAGCGTCAGCGCAGTCCGCCGTGCCGTCGTTAACGAGTTCAAAGGAAATCTCGGAACCATCCAAGCAGACATAGGTGCTGGTGAGACCGTTGTCGTACTCATCCGAGCCGTCATCGCAGTCGTCATAGCCGTCGTTGACATCGCCAACTGGCAACTCCATGTAGCCATCCCATTCGCTGTAACATTCAATGGTTGCATCGGATTCAAGACCGAGGCTGGTAGCATCTACACGGCCGTTGAAGGCGTAGTGTTCCTCGCCGGTATTCCAATCTTGGGTGGTACCGCCACGCAGGTAGAGGTCGTCTTCGTCCGAACCGTCCATGCAATCTTCAACACCGTCATTGACGTTCCAAGATTCAATCATCTCACCGCTGTCGCACATGAACCAGTTATCGCTACCGTCGTACTCCTCCATGTCGCCATCGTCGTCAATGCCAAACCAGTCTTCGATGAGTTCACCCACCGAGTCTTCGAGTTCGGCCTCAAAGTCTTCAGTCACCGCTTCGCCAAAGGATTCGCTGGCGTGAAGCAAGACATTGCCCATCATGATGAACATGACAGGGTTGCCGGGCGGGCATGTATCACAGGCCGTGACATCGAGCGTGTTACCGTCTCCAAGGTTGACCTCGAGTGGTTCGTCGGTGCGCATGCTGAACGAGACATCGTCCATGTTGGCCTCGCCTTCGTAGTCGCCTTCGCTGGTGAGTTCGTCGCTAATGCTGATGTCAAACTGACCTGCATCGAAGCCAAACTCTTCCATGGGTAGGCCCGTCAGGTAGACGTTGTAGTCAGCCGAGCCGATGTAGGAGCCGTCGATCATGCCGCACATGTCGTGGACCTCGGCATCGCCCCAACCATCGTCAACACCCACGGTGTCGCCTTCCTCAACGCATTCCCAAACGGTTCGGTCGTTGGAGGCTGCGGTGACGTAGATGGGGCTGGGGTTGCCAAGTCGCCATTCGGCTTGAGAAGCAATGGAGTAGCTGAAGTCCATGCCGGTGTCGAAGTCAACGTTGAGCTCCACGCCGTCACCCTCGAGGGCGATGTCGATGCCGAGGTTCATGTCGTTGTCAACAGTCATGTCAATGTCCATGTCTGCGCCGATGAGTTGGGACTGGTCGTTGAGGTATTCGGTGTAAAGCATGTCAACGGTCAGGACGTTCTCTGCTTCGGCGATGACATCGATGTCAAAGCCGGTGGGCTCGCTGCCGAAGGTGGTCTCGGACCAGTCGGTCATGATGACGGCGTTGGACAACAGGCCGTGGCGAAGCACTACGTCGCTGGTGCGGCTCCATACCTGAACGTCGTTGCCGTCCAAGTCCTGGATGGTTTGAGGAGTGATGTCCTCGGTTTGGTGGACGTAAACATTGGATGCGCCCGTGGTCAACTGGCCAAGGTCGAGGTTGAACCCTGCGTCATCGGCGTCCGCCATGATTTCGGTGAACAATGTTTGGATGTCCAAGCCAGTTACGTTTTGCAGGTCGCTGTCAAGGCTTGACCAGTCGTATTCGACCCCGTAATAGTATTCAGTGGCTTGTGCGGGTTGGGCTTGAACCGTCGTCATGGGCGAAAGTGCCATGAGCATCAACAAAGTCACAAGCAGGCCGGAAAGGGTGCGTTTGGTAACGGACATCAACCCTTACGGCTAATTTACTCCATATTAAGGCTATGGGGGCGGTTTTCCCCCTTCCCCATCGGGGAATTCAAGGACTCATTGTCTTGCATTTTTGCAGGCATTAACGAAATTTTCAAACATTTCCTTCCCGAATTCAGAATCGTTGACTTCAGGATGGAACTGAAGGCCAAATCTATCTCCTTGCTCGTTTTCCATCCCTTGCACTGCGCATGACGGGCTGCTTGCAGTGATGAAGAAACCTTCTGGGACTTCGTGGACTTCATCGTTGTGGGACTCCCATACGGTCTGAGTTGCGTTGGTGCCGGCAAAAATCGTTCCACCCCCATCGTGGAGTTGGATCTCCATAGCACCAAATTCCGGGATGGGTGATTCTCTTGCGTCGCCGCCGTAATGACGGGCCATGAATTGATGGCCCGCACAGATGCCGAGGATAGGAATGTCGAGTTCCAAAAATGTTGCGCAATTACCCAATTCACCGGTCAAGCCAATTCGCGCTGCTCCTCCTGAAAGGATCAAGCCGTCCAATTCTCGCAATTCTTCAACCGGAGTTGTGTTGGGAATAATCTGGGTGTCAACCTTGAGATAACGCAACATCCGCCATTCCCGATGTGTCCATTGTCCACCGTTATCAACGACATCAATGACGAGGGTTTTGTCTGACATGGCCTTCACTGATTTCTTGGTGATGACGGGACGACCATGAATATGCCGATGGTCGTTTCCTAGGGATTCTCCCCTCACCCTAGCGTCGATGGTGGGTCGTCACGATGCCGCAGACTTTGCACCAGACCTTGGTGCCGTCTTTACGAGGGGTGACGCCTGAAATGTCAATGCTTGCACCACAGGCACACTTGACGATGTTGTCCATGCCCATGGGACAAGGCTGGCCTTCATGAAGTGAACGCTTTATTTCCATGCCAAAATGGCGTTAAATGCGATGAAGCAGCGCGTGGTAGAGAAGCCTTTGATTTCCTCAACTTCGACGGATTCTGCCGTTGCTCCTGTTCCTTCGATCATGGTGATGAGGTCCTCTTTTGTCTGAGCGAGAGCCGCACGTTCAATGATGGCCCATCCCCGCAAGAGGCGTTGCTCTGCCTGATTCAATATGGGCAACAGGGCTGGAAGATGGGTCAGGCTGTCGTGTGGCAAATTGACCAAAAGGGCGTCTGCAAACCCCCTGCGTGACGGGTCATGTTGCCACGCTCGTGCATCATCACAGACCAGTAAGGACGGGGAAAGATCGGTTTCGTGTTTTGCCGACCAAGTTGCTAGATTCAGGGTCAGCAAATCAACAGCTTTGGGATTCAAGTCGCCAACCAAGTACCCCGATAGGAGGTCGGGCTCGGCAAGCAGAAGCGGGAGGGCAGGTCCGACGCCTGCGTAGGGGTCTGCCACTACAAGGGCGCGCCCTAATTGCTGACGAAATGATTGCAATCGCTCGAGCGTTTCTTGGCGTTGTGTTGACAGTCGAGCAGAGAAATAGGCCTCGCTGGGATCCACCCACATCGCCGTACCGTGTTCACGAATCCGCGTCCGGGTCGACAGAGTTCCGTCTCTGCTTGCGAGTGTCGTTAATTCACGTACGCGGAAATCACCAGTCACACCCTTGTCCGCGCATACGATACGGACGTTTGGGAGTTGGTCCAGCATGGCTTGGGCAATGGCATGTTGGTGTTCCCACGCGTCAGCTTCAAGTTTGACCATCAACACATCGCCTTGAATTTCGTAAGCGCTTGGCCATATCTCGTGAGGGAGTGCTCGGAGCGGGGTGGGAAGCCGGTCTGTCCAATGACTTGGCCCTTGTTGTTTGGGTTCCCGTTGAACGATGCTGTGCCCCTGCCATCTTTCATCTTCGTCGTCTGGCGCTTCGTCGAGTAGAGGTATGCCCCGCATGCCTTCATCCAACTGGAGAACAGAGGCTTTGGAAAGCCACCCCTCTTGGCGACAGCGATGCAACCAAACTTGGGTTTGGTCGCTCGGCACTCTCAAATGACGCATGGCCTTCGCCCTATCCAAGCGTCACGGGGGTTTGAGCATGGCGGCAGAGGAAAACGATGACAATTCATTGCCTTCCACTGGCCTCTTGCTTATCGGCATGGGCATGGGCTCGATAGAAGGTATGACCCGCGCCGCCATTGAGGCTGCCAAGGGTGCTGACCACCGAAGGTATGAGGCTTACACGGCTCTTTGGCCCGAAGCGGAACTGAAGCGATTGGAAGCAGAAGTTGGGCCTATTGAGCGCGTCATGCGCCCTGAGGTTGAACATCCAGAAGCGTTGTTTTCTCTTGCAAAGGAAAGTCTGGTGGCTCTTTTGGTCGTGGGCGACCCTCTGCAGGCAACTACACACGTTGACCTGCAATTGCGTGCTGAGATGGCGGGTCTTGAGTGTCATGTCTATCATGGGATCTCCATTACAACGGTTGCTACCGGTGCTGTCGGCTTGTCCAATTACCGCTTCGGGCGTCAAGTCACGTTGACCTATCCATACGGAGATTGGATTGCCACTTCTCCGCTTGAATTGGTGGCGGTTAACTGGTCGCGTAATCTCCACACCCTCGTTCTGCTCGACCTTGACCCTACCGGGCAAGGAACGGGTGAGCAGCGACCCATGAAGCCGGCGGATGCCGTTCATTCAATGCGCCTGATGTGGGAGAAGGTTGACCTCAGGAAAGACGAGCCTCTGTCTGAAGAGTTCCTGCTCTTAGCACAAGAACAGGCTATTGTTAACGGCTACATGATGCAGGCATTCGACGGACTTCCCGTCGTTCTTTGCTCGGACATGGGCACGGTTGACCAGCAGATTGTCACGACGACGTTGGGTGCGTTGGCCGAAGAGCCTGGCGGGCGTTTGAACTGCCTTATCTTCCCAGCGGGAACGAGTGAGGTTGAAGAGAAGGCTCTCCTTCGGTGGAAACGGAGTGAGGAATAATGTTCGGCCTTTCCAATGATGTGTCTCTCCTGTTGTCCTTCTTGCTCTTCATGTGTTTTTTTGCCGGAGTTGGCCTCGCATCGATGCGAGTCAAGGAGGACACGACCGATGACTACCTTGTTGCTGGCAGAGGAATGCATCCTGCCTTAGCCGCCCTCAGTGCCGTGAGCACGTGGAATTCGGGCTACATGTTCATCGGTTTCATCGGATTCATCTTCATTCAAGGCTATTCTGCAATTTGGATTGCGTTGGTTTCCACCATCGGACAACTCGTCGCTTGGATTTGGTTGTACAAATACATCCAGCAGGAAGGAGGGGAACGGGGTATTCGTTCGCTCTCTTCGCTTGTTTCGAAAACTGCAGGGTCGCCAGAAGCCAAAGTCGCAGCCGTTCTCTCAGTGATTTTCCTTTCCATTTATGCGGCTGCCCAACTTACTGCTGGCGGTGTTGCGCTCCAAACCATGCTCGGTTGGTCGGAAATTATTGGTATCCTCATCGGCTTTGTACTGGTCGTCGCCTACTGTTACGCCGGAGGCATTCGCGCCTCTATTTGGACGGATGCCGCTCAGTCATGTGTGATGATCGTCGGTTCGACCATCCTGTGCGTCGTCGCTCTCAAGGGCACGGGCGGCTTTTCTGGATTGCACAGTGAATTGAATGCCATTGACCCAGCCATGGTCAATGTCTTCCCGAGCGGCCTCATGTTTGGAGCCACCCTCTGGATTGCAGCCTTTTTCCTCGGAGGGCTCGGCGTTGCCGGTCAGCCTCAAGTCGTATCCCGTGTCATGACTCTGAAAGACGATAACGATCGCAAGCAAGCGATGGTTTGGTTCTTCGTTTGGCAAACGCCTTTTATCGCCCTCATGTTCCTTATCGGGCTGGCCTGCCGCGTCCTTCTTCCTGAACTTGGAGCCGAAGGTGCTGAGAGCGGTCTACCGCAGTTGGCCATGACGGAACTCAGCCCCTTCCTTGGCGGATTGATTCTCGCATCGATTTTCGCGGCCACCATGTCAACAGCTGACAGCCAAGTGCTGGCATGCACCGCTGCCATCACCGATGACGTACGTCCTGAATGGAGTCAAGATCACAAAACAACGAAGCGAGTCACGTTGGTCGTCGCCATGTTTGCAACCGTGATTTCCTTGGTTGGCCAAGGCTTCCCTGGCTTTGGTGACTCTGTATTTGCACTCGTCGTCTTAGCAGTTTACGGCCTTGGTGGCATCTTTGTCCCTCTCATCCTGATTCGAATGGCTGGCTATGAGCCCGATACCACGCATTCGATCTCAATGATGATAGCAGCCATGAGCGCAGTGGTCATTTGGTCAATATTGGGCTACGGGGACGAAGTCTTTCCGTCAGTCCCTGGCATGGGAGCAGCATTCGCCGTCCACTTTGGCTTCTGCTGGTTACGAAATGATTCTGTGAGCAATCCCTTTGGCCGTTATGCCATTCCTACGCAACAGACAGCGGCAATCATCGCTGGCGTTTTATTTGCTTCATTTGCGGTTGTAGAAGGCTCCTACCAAGCCTTTGCGCCGGAAAGTGATGGAACGAGTTCGGGTAACGGAGCGTATGTCCTTTCCTACACTGTGAGTGAGTGGACCGAGTCTCAGACCCTCTCTCTTGCCGATGGTGAAACACAAACCTTCTCGGTTCTCATCGACGAAACGATGACGGCGGTTCTCATCGCCGAGTTGACCATCACCTACAGTGACACGGGTGAAACCATCACTTCTGCGTGCGATGATGTCATTACAAGTCCAGATTACAGCAACCTTGCAGGACCTTTGGCGGAAAGCGATGATGCAACACGCACAACCACTGGGTGCGATACGACAACCGTTGTTGGAAGCATTCGCCCCAACACCGACCTCACCCAATATGCTGGAAATGGGCCGGGCGACTACGAATTAAACGGGACAGAAAATGAATTGATTGAGGTGTTGGAATTCCTTGGAACGAGCCCCGAGATGGTAGGTACCGTCAACATGGACGTTTCCCTTGAAACCAATAATGGCAACTTCTTGGTCGCCGACGACAGCGAAAATGTCGTTGTAACCCTCCGAATGTTGGTCTTCCAGCCCAGTGGAATGACGCCGGCTACAGCGTGAAGGTCATCCCTTGCTGAGCAACACCCCATCCAAGTGAGGTGACTTCGTGATACTGCGTTGATTCCTCTTCATGGAGCGGGTTGGTATGATTGAGGTGGATAAAATGGATTTCTGGGTCGTCTGCACGGCGCTGGCCAAGACGTTGGATCGTCTCGCTCACAGGCGGATGGGGGACCTCCCCTTGATTGCGTCCTGAAAGTTCGTCTGCACTCCAAAAGGTCCCGTCAATGAGGGCGATGTCGACCTTCATGCTGTTGAGCCATGCTCGGATGCTGGCGCTTTCATGAAACGCGAGCGTGGTCGACCATCGGTCGTGGTCGGGAAGGAAAAGGAGGCTTCGATTCGGCCCTCGGATAATGAAAGCGTGCATGTCGGAAAGTTCGGCGCGGTGGGGAACTTGAACGGCTTCAAGCAAGCATCCTTCACCAAGGCGAACGTGATGACCGCTTACAATCGGCTGGGGGACAAAAACGCCGTCGTTCACCATCAGGTTCCATTGTGGCGTCGCCTCTACCAAGGCTTGCATGGACGATGAGAGATAGAGAGCCAATCCTTTGGCGTTGAGCGTTTCCTTTCCGAAAAGCCCGAGTCCGTCGACGTGGCCAAAATGCGCATGGGTCAATGCAACTGAATGAATGGGTGGGTGCTTCCAAAGATTGAGTTGGTCTGCAAGTGACCTCGTCGCCTCAATGATGTGTCCGTTGCCATCTTGGTCAAGGATGCCCAGACTCACTGGATGGCGGTAATCGTCGGGATTCAGGCCCCTGCAGCAATCCAATTGACAACCTGGTTGGGGGCGTCCGCCATCTTGGGCGGTTCCCAGCAATGTGACGGTCACCATAACAAGTGACACGCGCCTCTTCTCTTTGGCCTTTGCGAACGCAACTCCCCATAGAAGCACTCAAACCTCACCACCGAGCCGCTTGGGTTGGGGAGCATCATGGCAGGACCGTCCCAAGTGGAATTTCCCGGTAAAAAGAAACAGCGCGTGAAAATGCGAGGTACCAAACAAGCCAACGAAGCCACATCCAAGAAGTTGGCAAAACAACTCAAGCAATTTCAAGAAAATCCCCGCGGGCACCTACCGGCCATGTCCTTCGAGGGAAAAATGCGTTGGGGCAGGACCGACCCAGTTACCAAAACCCTGCGCGACCTTGACCGAATTATCAAGAAAAAAGACGATGTGAAGTGGCTCTCCAAGCGAATGATGGCCAAGCGAGGAGACCCCGTTGCGAAGGCCTTTGCTGGATCATTGCACGCAACTCACGACGAGCAATTCACCCTGGTCGGGCAGTTCAAATCAACGTCCTTTGGTTCGGCGTCCTACATCCGAAGAGGTGACGGAAAGCCAGGATACCTCGCTGGTATTCAAAATTACAGCCATCTGACATTACGCATGCTGCCTTGGGAAGAGCACGCAAAGCGTGGCATGTACTTCTTCAGCTGGGACGGTGGTTTTGTGTGCACTGGCCCGAAACCAACCCCCCCGGAAGCATGGCTGGGTGACGTTCTCTCTCGCTCCCGATTTGCCCTTGAGAAATCCCGTGTCGACGACAACCTCATTTGGGCTACAGATGATGTCGACCAGACGCTCGCAATGCAGGGCCACCCCACCAAAGCAGGTTATGTGAAAATCAAATTTCATCACGGGCCTGCCGTGTATCTCGGCCTCGATGCCATCGCTTCGTTCACAAAAAAGGACGCTCCGTTCATCCACCACCTCGCCCTCTCAATGCTTCCCCCACTCTTGCCCTCCATCCTCACCGTTGAGGCCTATTGGGCTCCAGATGGATGGCCAACAGAGACGCCGCTGCCCGAAGCCTGTGTCGAAGGCATTGGCAGAATTGTTGATGCTTGGCAGGGCTTGACGATGAACGAGGGAGTCGTTGCTTCAGCGATCAAACAAACCGTCCTTGAAGGCATTGATGAAGGATTACTGATCGGTGAAACATGGCTTGATGGCACTTCGTTTGATGCTATTCACGAGGCGTTGGCTGACGTGCCGGGTTCCAAAGATGAACAGGGGCTGACCGCCGAAATCCTTCGTCTCGCTCTTTTGGAGCCTACCGAAGAAACCCAGGCGCTTCGTATCGAGCCAAAGGGTGGTACTGAAGCCCGAGAAACCGGGTGCTTGCGAATCATGGCGGGAGTGACCTGCGGAGATATTCTCAATGCCTTGTGGGCAACCCACGGAGAGACGTGTTTGGCTTATGTTGGACTTGAGGGTGAAGATGCTCACGCCATTTGGGAGGACCAACTCAACACTCCAAAGGCCTATGGAAAATTCTTGAAGGGGCTCGATAAGGCAAAAGCGCTTGCTCAACAGAAGTCTCGCTTCCCTGCAATGGAAGAAGCCGGAATTGCAACGAAGATGATTACCTCCTTCATCATCAAGGGATTGACCACTGGCATGGGAGGTGTCGAACGTCTGGCAACAGCTCGCCACAACAGCGTGGATGAATCAGCAGCAGCATGGGCCTGGCTCATGGCAGTGGGGCGTTCAAGGGGACAGGAGTGGCACTTTGACAACAATGCCCGGGATCGTGGTGGTGCTTGGTCCCAAGCAACGACTGCCTTGAATGAAATCGGGCAAGAATTACTCAAGGCAGAGACAGATGATGTCGCTTCACTTCAAGAAAAGTGGAACGAGGCGTTGAGTACGCTGCGAGCAACCACGGGCGAATGAAGTCAAGCCAAGGCTTGGGCGATATCGTGCCACAGGTCTTCAACGTCCTCAATTCCAATGCTCAGTCGAACAAAGCCAGGTACAACGCCTGCAGCAACGCGGACGTCGTCTGGAACAAACATGTGGCTGGAATTGAACGGGCACTCAATCAATGATTCAACGCCGCCGAGGCTGGTCGCTTCGTAGATGATCTTGAGGCCGCGCATGAACTTCAAGGCCGCTTCATCCCCGCCTTTAACGACAAATGCTACCATGCCCGAACCTTTTGGCAAGGTTCGTTGGGCGACTTCGAAATCAGGGTGGCTCTCAAGGCTTGTATGATACACGCGCTCAATGGCGTCGTGTTGTTCCAACCGACTGGCAAGCATTGCTGCATTTTCGCAAATACGTGGCATACGAACGTCAAGGGTACGCATGCCTCGTTCGAGAAGGTAGCAGGCGTGGGGGTCCGGGCTGCCACCAAAGTGGACCTTGCGCATGAAAATCTGGGCGATAAGGTCCTTGGGTCCAACGACGGCTCCCCCAATGATGTCCGAGTGGCCACCGAGGTATTTGGTCGTGGAATGAATGACCAGGTCTGCCCCAAGGGTCAGAGGTAGACAGCCCCACGGAGATGCGAAGGTATTGTCAATCAAAAGCAAGAGATTGTGGCGCTTGGCCACCTCCACCATAGCAAAAATATCACATACTTTTAGCACGGGGTTGGTCAACGTCTCGATGTAGAGCAATTTTGTATTGGGTTGAATGGCCGCTTCATAGGATGCGGGGTCGCGCATGTCAGCCATGGTGGTTGAGATTCCAAAGCGCGGGAGTTCTTCGGTGAGAAGGCCGTAGGTGCCGCCGTAGACATCAGCGCTTGCGACCATGTGGTCGCCTTGGTTGAGAAGTGTGATCAAGGTGGTGGATATTGCGGCCATGCCTGAAGCAAATACCTCAGCATCTTCGCCATGTTCGAGTGCTATCAATTTTTGAGCAACTGCATCGGAATTGACGGTAGAAAGCCGTCCGTAGAGGAGTGTGTGTTGGGCGCCTGCAGCCCAACCAGCATAACGTTCATCGGTCAGCTTGTAGGTTGAGGATTGAAAGATCGGTGTGTTCACAGCATCACCGATGTGCTGTGTGCCGCTGTGAACGGTATGTGTAGCGAAGCGGTGGTTCTTGTTCCCGTCTGACATGTTACCCAACGCCCCTACCAAATCCAGCCGCTCTTTCAATGGTTCTGCTCATTTTCTTGCTCAGTTTTGAACGATTCTTGCGGCGTGGTCAATTCAACCATGATGTTCCCGGCAAGAAGAATGCCGCCTCCGAGCGGTATCCAGAGCGTCCAAGTGACGAGGTCCAAGCCAAGGCCAAAGATGGTTGCCCATACGGGCTCAAAGGCATAGATGATGGCCGCTTGAACGGGATGCATGTGTCGCTGGAAAAGATTCAGGGCGAGAAGGCAGAAGAACGAACCTCCAACCCCAAGTAAGAACAAAGGCAACAACACGCCCTCGCGGGAAAGGATGTCGCCTGCCATGGCAGGGAGCGATGGCGTCGATAAGAGTGCCAGCAAAAGACAGCCTACTGTGATGAAAACAAAGGAAGTGGACGTCAATCCAATGGGGTCAAAGCGCTGGGTAAAGTGTTGGGTGAATACGATATGAAGTGCGAAGAAGAAGGCTGAAAACACGGTGGTGAGTTCTCCCCACCCCCATGAAAGATGAGGGGGTCCTTCGATGAACCCTGCTCCAAATGTTGCCATCAAAACGCCCCAATAGAGCGCTCTACGAGGAGGGTGCTCTGCCATTCGGACGGTCAACAACGCCGTCATAACGACGTAGAGTGATGTGAGGAAGGCTGATGTTGATGGGTTGATATCGTCCAATGCCACCATTTGGGTGACGAAGCCGACCAGCATCAAGCCCCCCAGTATACTGCCGCCCTTCCACATGACTCTGGTTCGCAAGCCTTGCCTTGCTTGTGAAAAGAAAAGCAGCACCAGCACCATCGCTATGAAGAAGCGCACAGCGACAAGAAAGGCGACCACGGGAAAGGTCCCGTAATCTGCTATTTCGGGCTGAAGGGCGTTGAGCGCTTGTTTCATCCAGATGAAGGTAGCACCCCAAACCAGCGTAACACTCAGCAAAACAAGCGCCGCTTTACGGCGTTGTGGATGGTGGTCAACACCTCCTTGCTGCACGACTCCATCCATGGTACGACCAATGGCCGAGGGGTCATGAGTGTGGCGGTAAATCATCGTCACGAAAGCATATCCTCAAAGGGTGCCCCCTCTCAATTCCTGTCATGGGCGCACCGAGAACAGGAGACGATGTTTCTTGGAAGCAACCCATTGACTCTGGAGAAACCCCTGACGCAGGTGGCACCTACGATGCCATTGTCGTTGGTGGCGGGCCCGGTGGGTCGTCTGCTGCTGGATACCTTGCCATGGAAGGAAAGCGAGTTCTGCTGATCGAGAAAGAAACGTGGCCGCGCGACAAAATCTGTGGTGATGCGGTTGGTGGAAAATCTCTGAGCCACGTCAAGCGATTGGGCGTAAAAGAACATCTCGAATCGACCCCTCACTTCCGTGTGACTGGGATTCTGTTTTCTTCCCCAAAAGGCCACAGCGTTCGGGTCGCACTTCCTGAAGAAGATGTAGCGCGCCTTGAAGCGGGTTATTCCCTTCCTCGTCAGCAATTTGACCACATTCTCTTCAACCAAGTTCAGACCTTGGTGAGGGATGCTGGGGGCGCCATCATTCAAGGTGGTGACGTTCGCGATGTCCTCTACGACGACGGGCATGGCGGGGCTGACCCCGGTGAAGGGTCTCAATCAGCACGGCACGCCAAAGGCATCGTTGTTCGCATCGGTGGGCGAAAAGGCGAGGAGCGCACCTACTACGCTTCCAATATCATTGGGGCTGCTGGATATCGGTGCCCTGTCGCCAAGTCAATGGTTGAAGAGACCTACGGCGAGGAGATGGTGGACCGGGATCATTATTGCGCCGGATACCGAGAATATTGGCGAGGCGTCAAAGGGTGTGAGGCCAATGTCGGCGACATTGAAATTCACTTTGTCGACACCGTCATCCCCGGTTATTTTTGGCTCTTCCCAGTATCTGAAGGCGTGGTTAACGTCGGCATTGGCATGGTGATGTCTCTGCTTGACAAGCAGAAGAAGAAACTCAAATTGCTTCAGCATGAAGTCATTCATGAACATCCACTCTTCAAAGATCGATTTGCTGATGCCAGCATGATCCCCGGGACCGGTAAGGGGTGGCAGCTTCCCTTTGGTTCTCCTCGCAAAAAGGCATCCAATCAACCGCGCCGCTCATCTGCAAACGGGGTATTCCTTGTGGGCGACGCCGCATCGTTGGTTGACCCCTTCAGTGGCGAGGGAGTGGGCAACGCACTGGTAAGCGGGGAAATGGCCGCAGACCACATTCTCAACGGTAAGACCCCCGATGCGTATCAGGATGCTCTTTGGGCAGCACTCGGCCCCGAGTTGACCAATTCCTTCCGAATGCAAAAGATGAGTCGGCGTGCCTGGTTGCTCAACTGGTTTGTTGGAAAGGCCTCAAAGAAACCTGCCATTCAGGAGATGATGACTGAGATGATTGCAAGCAAGGAAGCGCAGGAAAATCTCCATTCACCGTGGTTCATGTTCAAGACCTTGATGTTCTGAGGGGATATGATGGATGCAAAACTCACCGATATTGACGCTGTATTCCTTGATTTGGACGGCACCATCTACCTCGGCGGAGAATTGATTGACGGTGCCAAGGCCTTCCTTGACCGATGTCAGGAGCAGGGAGTTCAGCGTTTTTTCCTCTCGAATAATTCTTCAAAGTCGGTTGAGCAGTACCTCGTGAAGTTACAACACCTGGGGCTTCCAGCATCCGAAGACGATGTACTTCTTTCAACCCATGATTTGCTTTCATGGCTGGCTAAAAACGAGATATCTGAGACCTGGTTGGTAGGCACAGAAGGTATGCGTTCCATGTTGGAAGCGGCGGGCATTTCTACCGTGAGTGAGCGCCCGCAATATGTTGTACTGGGCTACGATACGGAATTAACCTACGATAAAATCGCACAGGCAAGCATCCACATGCATGCTGGTGTACCTTTGGTGGCAAGCCACCCCGATATGGTCTGCCCGAGTCCAGACGGAGGATTGCCTGATGTCGGTGCCTATCTTGCCATGTTTAAAGCCACGACTGGGGTTGACCCGATACACATCACAGGAAAGCCCAACCCGGGCATGATTCTTCACAAAATCGAAGCTTTGGGCCTTGAACCTGCTCGTTGTGCAATGGTCGGAGATCGTCTTTACACCGACATGGCCATGGCTTCTCGAGCAGGTGTTGTAGGTGTTCTCGTCCTCTCTGGTGAAGCAACCCAAGCCGATGTTGATGTGTTGCCTCAGGGAGCGGAGCAACGTCCAACCATCATCGTCAACAGTGTCGATGAATTGCTGCGGTGACGTCATGAAGTTGTCTGCACGCTGGTCTTGGTGGCGAGAACGGCGGCGGGTACACCCGCCCGATGATATCCATCGAGCCGGCGAAATGGCAGAACAGCGGTTGGCCAGGATTTCCCGTGCTGCAGGGAAGGAGAACGGGTGGCACGTGTTTGAATCGGTCCGTATTCCAGACGAAGAGCAGGGTGGGAAGCGTGAAATTGACCTTGTCATCGTAGGGGGAAACAGTCTTTTGGTCGTTGAACAAAAGCATTGGTCAGGCACCTTTGTCATCAACGCTGAAGAAGAATTCATCCAACAGCGGAAAAACGGAAGCAGTCACAACCACAGCACGGTCAATCAACGCATCACGAGGAAATCGCGCATGCTCATCGCCATGCATCGCGAACGTGTTGGCAACGATGACGATGTTGACGTGCGGGTTATTCTTGCATTCACAAATCGGAATCTGGACTGGCCGCAGAACGTCCATCTGCTCAGCAGCATCATCAAGGACGAGCGTGGGTTCATCTCGATGCTTGAGGAGGAGCAACCCGGAGCGTTGAACGAAGCGCTGCTTGAGACGGTCGACGGTTTTGGAACATGGGATGAAGTCGAATTGAATGGTGGCTTGATGTGCAAGGGCGACGTCCTTGACCTTGGTTTAGGAGAGGCGGTGCAGCAATGGCAGGCAGGTCGAACTCTCCCCTTATTGGCGGAGGTTAACCACAACAACGGCTTCTTCTCTTTCTTTGCCTCGTCCCCAAGTTCTGTTGAGTTAACCCACGGCACTCAACACCTCCAAGCGACCTTGCCTCACGGAGCGGTGTTGCGCATGCATGTTGTTGGACGGAAGGCACCCGAAAACATTCCTTGGTCGACGATTTCCTCCATCCATCTCTCCAAGCCTCCGCGCCACGAAAAAGAGTGATTAGTTTGGCGCTCTCTTGCGTTCAACCCCGTCATTCCATGCAGGCAATCAAACCAACATATGAAAAGTCAATTCCGCTTGGAAGGAAACTGTATGAACAAGCAAGTTGCAATTTCCGTGCTCATCGTTCTCCTCCTTTCGCTTCCATCCTACGCAACCGCTGAGGGTGAATCCGACCCCGTTGAGAAATTCGGTGTCGGCTTCAATGAAGTCGTTATTGCCGATGCTTCTGACGCTCTTTCCAGCCCTCGGGACCTGGAATTCCATCCCGGGCGAACCAACGAACTCTGGATTGCTAACAAGGGAACAGATAGCATGACCATCGTTGAAAATACGGGCCTTGCCAATCAAACTTCGCAGAATCGCGAAGACTCCAACAGCAACCATTTCCTCGAAGAAGTGAGTGCCATCGCCTTTGGCGCCTATGACGATGAATTTGATTGGATGTGGGGTTCAGCCCAAGAATCTGCCAACACCTATTGTGGCCAAGGGACTCCGAACTATTTCATGGGGCCCGCGCTTTGGCCATCTTCCTTGGCTCACTATGCTGTTGAAAACCAAAACAACGGCAATGGCCTGCTCGGAAGCCATATTGACATGCTCCACGAATCTCCGTACGGGGTTGGAATTGCTCACGATTATGATAACGTCTACTGGTACAACGACGGATATTATGGAGAACTGGTCCGTTATGATTTCAAAGAGGACCACGATACGGGACAAGACGACCATTCGGACGGCGTAGTCCACCGATATTCGGAAATCCAATTGTCGCACTTCTCTGGCAAACCAAGTCACATGATCATGGACAAAGATTCTGGAATTCTTTACATCGCAGATGCTGGTGCCAACCGTATCGTTTGGGTCAACACCGACGACCCCTCCACCAACAAAGTGAACATCATGAACGATGCATCACGACTTGAACCTCTGGCAGAGTATTCAGAAATCACCGGGGTGGAATGGGGAGTCCTCGCCACTGGCCTCAACATCCCTTCAGGCATTGCTCTGGCTGATGGTCAGTTGTTCATCTCTGAAAACGGCAACGGGAAAATCGCCGCTTACGAACTTGCTGCAGATGGAAAAAGCGCTACCTTCCTCGATAAGATTCAAACGACTGCAACCTCCATCATGGGTCTTGAAATCGGTCCACAAGGACACCTTTACTACGTTGACAATGCCCAAAACGAAGTGGTACGAATCGACCCTTACGAGGACGATGATGGCGATGGGGTTGGCAACGAAGTTGACAATTGTCCAACCGTACCAAATGCACTGCAGCTCAACCGCGACGGAGATGCATACGGTGACGCATGCGACGATGATGACGATAACGATGGCGTTCTTGACCTCGACGATGATTGTGCCATCGGGCACACCAATTGGACTGCTTCAATCTCGACCGACCATGACGGGGACGGTTGCCATGATGCTGCTGAGGACGAAGATGACGATAACGATGGGCTCAACGATCAAGTTGACTTGTGCGGACTCGGCGCCATCGGATGGCAATCCTCCGCATCTACCGATTATGACGGAGATGGATGCGAGGATGCTGGTGAAGACGTTGACGATGACAACGACCGCATCTGTGATGCAAGTGACTTGGATGATGTATGGGCGTGCACCGTTTCGTCTGCGGAGATTGATCTCTGTCCAATGAGTCCTCTTTCCTTTACGTCTTATGCAGGCAATGACATCGACCGAGACGGTTGTGAAGATGCTGGAGAAGACCTTGACGATGACAATGACGGTACCATGGATGACGTGGATGATTGTCCGCTCGTCCCCGGAACAAGTTCATTGGGAGACGACTTGGGTTGCACCGACTTTGACAACGATGGTTATAGTGACTCGACAGATGAATTCCCCACCGAGCCTACTCAGTGGTTCGATGCTGATGAAGACGGTTACGGAGACAACCCCGGCGGTCTTGAGGGTGACTCGTGCACTCAAACTGCTGGGACTTCCACTGCTGACCGCTTCGGTTGCCTCGATGCCGACGCTGACGGCTGGTCGGACCTCAACGATGCATTTCCAACCCTCAATTCTCAATACGCCGACGCTGACGGAGATGGTTTCGGAGACTCCATGACCGGTTTCCAGGCAGACGCATGTCCAGCGGTCGCCGGCAGCTCCACAGAAGACCGCTTCGGTTGCGCTGATGCTGATGCAGACGGTTGGTCAGACCTCAACGATGCCTTCCCTAATGAAGCGACACAATACGAAGACGCCGATGGCGATGGCTACGGCGAGAATGCGGACGGTGTCATGCCAGATAGTTGCCCTGGCCTCTACGGGCTTTCTTCGCAGCAGAGTTTTGGATGTCCTGACTCAGACGGAGACGGTTGGGAAAACCGCCTCGATGCCTATGACGATGCCCCCTTGCTCTGGTCGGACAATGACGGAGACGGCTATGCCGACCAACCTGGAACCAATCTCTCCGACGATTGCCCCGAAGAATTTGGAACGTCTTTTGAAGATCGGAAAGGATGCTTGGATGGCGACGGAGACGGATGGTCAAACGACGCTGACGTTTATCCCATGGACGCATCGAAACATCTCGAAGAAGAAAATGACGTTGGTAACATGCTCCTCTATGTCGGCCTTCCCCTCTTGCTCATGTTGGTTGGAGTTCTCCTCTTCTTTGGACGAAAGCGATCCTCCCAGCCAATTGGATTTGATACAACTCCCAAGGATGTGCCTGCTACGGCCCCCATGGCCCCAATTCAGCCCCAGGTGCAACCTGCAATGCCTCCGCTGCCTGCAGAAGGTCTGCCGGCCGGGTGGAGCATGGAACAGTGGGCCTACTATGGTGAAGAATACCTCAAGAACCGATAACTGAAGTTGCTTCTGCTGTCTCAGTTTCATCGTTCCACTCATTCTTGGCCGCATGTCATCGCAGACGATGGATTCTGCCCATCATGTTCAGTTCAACGATTCCTGAACCTGACCGTCGACGATGTTCACGGGCGGTGTTGATGCAAGACGTTCCTCAGCGATGGTGCAATAATCAGCAGACAGGTCAACACCCAACCATCAGGTTGGTCGGGGTCGCGGGATTGGCGAGGGTCGAGTTCGTCGCCGCGTTCTGGGCAGGCATGGAAGATGAGTTCGGGCACGTGTTGGCGGCGGAAGTCAACGATGTCTTGGGGTGTGCCTTCAAGCTCCAGCATTTCGTGGTCACGAGCGGCTTCCAGTCCACGGGTTTCCAGTTGGTCGCGAATCTTGACCTTCTGGTCGTCTTTGCCTTCGTCGTGGAGGTTGTTTTCGAGTTTGACGATGAGTTCGACGGTCTTGCCGAGACGGTTCATGATGAGTTTCTGAGCACGGAAGGCTTCCACCTTGGCGAAGGGTGTCGCCATGACCACGGTGACGCCCAGTGCAAGCGGAGGCCCCGTTATGTTCCTATACACTCACGACGGTGCCGACATTCTGCATCGAGTGAAATAAGCACGACGGCTGTTACGAGACTTCACTCTTGATGGGCTTCCGTAGGAGTCCACCCTTCGGTATTCTCGAGGTCTTTTCGGATTTGGGACCCGATGTTTAGCGGCTCCATTGTCTGCCGCATATCATTCAAGGCCCGCTGCATGATGGCTTCACCCAATTCTTCGTGGGTTTGAGGGAGAAGTTCGGCGGCAATTTCCTGGAAAATACTCTCTGGTTTGTGTGCTCCACTGTGGTAAATGATGCGCGCCGCGTAACTTGAGTACGAAACCAAAAATGTCACGATGGCCAACAGCAAACCGATGATAATTGCAGAACCAACGATGCTTTTGACATGCACGAGAAGAAGCATGCACCACCACGTCGCCATACCGTACATGGAGCAAACCACGAGATAATCGGGGATCATTGCCAAGCGACCAGTAGGCCCCCTTGCACTGACAATGGCCCGGAAGTTGTCATCGTCCACAGCCGAATACACACCATGGACCACCAAAAGGCAGTTGAGATGAACGAAATTGATGACGACGATCACGCCCCCTACAATCATGGTCCACCAAGCCAAACTTGTGTAGGGAGTGGAGGCCCAGTAGAAATCCTTGGATTCTCCCGTTAACAGATTGAAGAACAAAGACGCATTCATAGCCAATACCAATACCGCAGCCAAGGTATTGACTTCCCAGACCGCTTTGTAACTCTCTTTGAGCGTTTTTCCACTCGGATAAGCCTCATTGTAGGCGTCTTTCCACAAACGACGATGGTCAATTGGATAGAACCATTCGAGAACAGGGACGAGTTTGAAGAAGTTTCGAATCGGACGGTTTTGAAACGTTTCCGAATCTTTCTCATCCTTGCTCATAGGCTTACCACAGACCTTCTCCGTTATCAAATTAAAGCAATTTTCGCGGTTTGATAACGCGGCTCTTGAACGCCTTCTGATGTGTTCAGAGCGGGATGTATCCGAGGCCGTAGGCTGCACCAGCTGCTACAGCAGCAAGCACGAGGAGAAGAAGTACCCGTTTTTTGTGACTTTTTTTCTTGACGGGTTGTACGACTTCTGCAACAACAAGTTCAGGAAGTGGGAGAGGAAGACCGCCTCCTGGTAGGGGGAGTGGAAGTGGAAGTCCCGGTAGCATTGGGCCCTCGTCAGCTTCAGGTTGTACGCGATCACCCGGGTAGAGTTCATCCAAGTCTTCGAGGCCTGGTGCTTCGGGAATCGTACCGAGGATCTTGCTCCATTGTGCTTCGAGGGTTTCGCTTGATATTGGTTTTTGAAGCCAAGCCACGGCTCCTGCGGAAAATGCTGCATCGTTAGCTACGTCGGCCATACGGGCTGGAGCGACGAAAACGATGCGTTGTTCCCCTCCGTGCTCTCGCATTTCAAGTGCCGCTAGGTGACCGTCGAGGGACGGAATGTCGAGGGAGAGGACTACGAGTTCAGGGTCGAGGCGAATGTATTCGTCAACGGCTTGGTCGCCATCTTCACAATGTTCGATGATGAAATTACGTGTTTTGAATAAATTGGAGAGGCGAAGGCTCGACATTGGATTGTTGTCAACGATGAGCACTGTAGGTGCCCCTTCGTCATCAACTTCGGTTACGAGTCCCATACCAATCAATTCTCCGCAGGATGTTCTTGCACATCAAACAACCGCTATTCTTCACCCTCATCTGCCGATGTTGAGAGGTCTTCAACGGGGCCGCCTTGGGGTTGGGAAAAGGTTTCGCGGATGACGTCGCTTTGAGCTTGTTGGCTTTGGCGTTCTCGATGAAGTTGCGGCGCCTTGGTGAATTGCATTTGGAGTTCGCTGATGACCGTTCGGAGCAGTTGAACTTCCTGAGCATTGAGATTCCCATCTGTTTTTTTCTGGAACATACGTATCACTTCAATCCCTTCCTTGGCTTCGAGGAGGTCGTAGTGAAACTTGCCTTCTTGATCAGGAAGGTAGCCCATGTGCAACATTGTTGAGCGTTGCAACATTTGAATCATTTGAAAAAAACGTGCGGAGTCTTCGTCTGCAAACATATCGGCCATGTAACTCCCTGTGAGTGGGGGTCTTTTTGTCCTACGCTTCACTCAAAGAGTTGGTCAAGGAGCCATTGGGGCTCAAACTGAAGCAAGTCTTCGTAGTTTTGACCCACTCCTGCGAATACAATTGGACGCCCTGTTGCAAAGGCAATGGAGAGCCCCGCCCCGCCTTTTGCGTCGGTATCCATTTTCGTTAATACCGCGCCATCAAAGCGCATGATTTCTTGGAACATTTTTGCTTGTTCAACCGCATCGTTTCCTGCTAAAGAATCTCCAACGAAGAGGGTGAGATGCGGGTTGGTAACCTTCCGAACTTTGTTCAATTCGTTCATCAAATTCGTCTTATTCTGCATGCGCCCAGCAGTATCGACCAGAACGACATCAATGCCCTTTGCCTTCGCACTGTCGATGGCGTCACGAGCAATAGCAGCTGAATCGCCTCCGCGTTGGCTTGAAACACAGCGAATACCGAGGCGTTCGCAGTGGGATTCAAGTTGTTGAATGGCGCCTGCACGGAAGGTGTCACCAGCCGCAGCGATCACGCTCAACCCGTTGTTCAACAAGCGTTGTGCGATTTTAGCCGCCGTCGTTGTCTTCCCGGTTCCGTTCACACCGACCAGCATGATCACGACAGGAACGTCGCCCTTTTCGATAAAGGTCTTCACCGACGCATCAAAGTCCCAATATCCCGCTTGCAAAAGGGTGTGGAGGGCGCGTTTGAGGGCGGCTTCAAGGACTTTGGAGAGGTCTGCCCCCTTCCTCAACCTCGCGCCGATGAGGGCGTTGCGTAAACTATCGATGATGGCGCTGGTGGCTTGTTGTGAGATATCGGATTCAAGCAGAGCCCATTCGAGTTCCTCAAGCAAATCATCCAGTCCTTGTCCGGGTTTGATGACGCGTCCGCCTTCACTGACCACACCCCCTCCGAGGTCAATATCCACAGTTTTACCTTGTTCAAGTTCGATGGTGGCAGTCTTGCTCGAACCTTTTGGTGCTTGTTTGACTTCAACGAGTTGGCGGCCTGTGGTGGTTCGCATCATACTGAGGTCCACTTTGGAACCCTTTGGTCGAGCCATTTCGACCGCCCCGCGTTTTTTCATGGCTTTTTTTGCCAGAGCAGCGGCTTTCTTTCGTTCACGTTCTTGGCGTTCGAGTAATTTCCGCTCTTTCTTCGTGAGTGCGCCCCGCACCATTGGCTCGTCATCATCCCACGTATCCCAATCATCATCGGTAGTGCCTTTCGGCTCTTCCTCGGGAATGCTTTCGACTTCCTCAAGGTCTTCCCATCCCTCTTGCGCTTCGGCCTCGACTACCTGGGGAGGCTGAAGCAATTCCTTGGCCTCTTCGGAAGATGCGTCGACGGAAAGGGCATCTTGATCGGTTTCATCCGCAACCTCGTGAATGCGTTTTCGGAATCGATCAAACAAGCCCATGGTCTTCCCTCAATCATCCAATGTCAAATCATTACCGAACATCCCGCGTTTGCGTTGGCGTCGCTGTGAGGGTTGGTCCTGTGCAGGCTTTTCTACCTCTTCAGGAGGGGGGGCTGGACTCGCTGGAGGTGATGGTGTAGCCTGGGCCTGAAGTGTTTCAGCCAGCGTGTTGAATTTTTGTGCGACTTCAGCGAGACTCGCTTCGGTTTGGTCTGCTTGCCCCTTCAATTCATCTCTCAATTGTTGAATATCTTGCCGTCGCTGGTCGGTGATGGCGTGAGCATCGGACCATGGGCGTTCTCCAAAGACACCTGCCCCCAAGTCAACCAGGGCCGTACCCTCCTTACTGCCGACATGGCGGTAGGGGAGGCTGACGCCCGAACCAATCGGCAGATGCGTTGAAACTGACGCTTTGTCGGACGGTGCAGTCAGCGCCGAGAGTACTGACGTTGTAATCGCATGCTCTGCAAGGACTGTGTCAACTTGTTCACGGCGGAGATTGATTTCATCGAACCGCTTGCGGAGGGCTTCAACCTCTCGGGCATGCTGTTGCAATTGATTTCGATCAACCATCGTCTTCAGACCTCCCAACACCTCGGGGTAGAAGAAGGCGGTGGCGACTTCACTCTTCCTCTGCAGTAGCGGCGATGCTCCCGCCTTGTGCTGCGATTTGTTCGCGGAAGTGGTGGAGAATTTGGGGCTCTGTTGAAGTGCGTGGGTCGATTTCTGAGATCGACTCGATCTTGACCTTGCGGCGGCCGATTCGGTGTCGGGAGCCGAGGATTGAGTACGCGTGGTGGGTTGCGCTGTCTTCGTTATCCGCTGGGATATCAAAAGAAAACGGTTGTCGCTGGCTTCCAAAGGGTGCCGTTCCTGAAACTCGGTAGGCCTTCATCAAGCCATCCGACCTGCCATCCATCCTTAAACACGCTGGCGCGACATCAGGCAAACAATTAACCGATAGTTTGAGGCAAACCGCAAGGCTGGCAGGGCCATGCGCACGGCATGGTGGCTCGTTCTCCTCTTCGTGCTCCCCCTTGCGTCTGGGTTTCATTCGCCAACTCAGTTACTTGAACCAGAGGTTGACGGGAGTGAGGAATTACTGCGGCTCAGTGAAGGTGTATGGACTTCACAGGAATGGGTTGAGATTGAACAGTATGGCGTCGTGCCGCTTCGTATTGTAAGTCCTGAGACGTTGTTGGTTTGGCAGCCAAAGCAGTCAGTATTGCCCCCCTATGTAGAAGTGATTCCGTTCGAGGATGCGGTTTGGAAAGAAGGTTTGAGCGACGGGGGCTGGGATTTCGTTCGTCTCGTCTTTGAGCCAAACCTTCCTCGTTCCGTCAAAGAGCGGTTGTTGGCCTCTGTTGCGCTGCTTGATGCTCAACCCATTGATGGAGATGGCATCATTGAATCCATCTTACCCACCTCAGTTCAATTGAGCATTGGCTCACGTTCCGTTATTGACGACTTGCTTGATTTGGAAGGCGTCTTGTGGATTGAACCCGTCCTTACCACGAAAGCAAGAAACGGTCAAGCAAGTGCCCTTATCCAAGACGGGGCGTTTTCATCCAACTCCCTCTGGACTTTGGGGTTGGACGGGACAGGAATCATTCTCGGTGTAGCCGACAGTGGAATTGACGCAGATCATGCCTGTTTTCGCAATGCCACTGATGATACTTCCTTGCACGCCGAAGCAAGTGCTCCCTATCCTGCCGTCGGTTTTTTTGGCGAGTCGCATCGGAAAATCTTGTTCCTTAACGATACCATTGATGGAAACGATACGCCCGGGCAGAGTGATTACAGACATGGCACCCACGTTGTTGCTTCTCTGGCCTGTCGCGACGTGTTGAGTGAGCGAAATAATACTGAGCCAACCAACGGGAGTAGCCTTGCTCATGGGGCTCGGCTCGTCGTTCAGGACATCGTTGACGAAAGTGGATGGGCGCCCCCAAATATCGATGCGCTGCTCTATGAAGCGAGCGTGCATGGTGCGGTGGTTCATTCGAATTCATGGGGAGATGATACCACCGCTTACACCCAGCGCACGGGTCACTTCGATAGTTATGCTCGAGCCATGCCTTGGTCGCTCGCTTTCATCGCCCCGGGAAATGGAGGACAGGGTATCCTTGAACCCGCCAACGGAAGAAACGTCGTGGCGGTCAGTGCAAGCACCAAGGATCTCTCCCCTGAACGATGGGGTTCAACCGCCTACGGACCAACTGAGGAAGGTACTGATGGCATCTTCCTTCTAGCGCCTGGGAAAAACATTCAATCAGCGAATGGCGATGGTTTCTGGGACACCAATAACGGCGGATTGAGGCTTTCTTCGGGGACCAGTATGGCCGCGCCACTAGCTGCAGGGAGTGCTGGCATCGTCCAGCAACTCTACGAAGACGGGTGGATACACGGCCCTTGGGAGCCCACAACCAATGTCAACTTGAGCGACATTCAACCCGAATGGGCTACGCCCGATACTCGTAGTGTGGCCCTTGGTGCCGGCTTCACACCGTCGGGCCCGCTGCTACGGGCTACACTGGCCTTATCCACAACACCGCTTGAAGATGAAAT
>Ga0222715_10000949_pt1 | contig 28629 bp, 40 predicted proteins | sample C33_9DmetaG_FD_165056 | JGI IMG/M metagenome (GOLD analysis project Ga0222715, IMG submission 165056) | Estuarine water microbial communities from San Francisco Bay, California, United States - C33_9D | ecosystem: Environmental > Aquatic > Marine > Unclassified | place: USA: California...
AGATAAGTTACCCTACTTCTTTTAGTTCAAGTCCAAGTTTAGGTGACTCTGTTACTTGGACAGGAACAGTTGCATATGCCTCTGGAAGTGTTTCTGATATGAGTGGTTATCAAGCAGCCAGTACAACCGCAGATGGCGGTGCAATGCGAATTTATAATTTAACACTAGCAGGTACAACTTGGTTTAATGTTACTTCAGTTGCTACCTACGGTGGCGGTAACAATACAGCATTCCCCGGTGGTTCATATTCGGCAGTTGTAGTAGCAGAATGTATCGCCCAGTAATACTGTGGTTGTTGCTATGTGGTAGTGTAGCAGCACACGATATGACACCCACTTACCCCAAGTGGAAAATGTCGTTTATACCAACTGCTAAGATGACTACAATGCAGGTGTTTAATAAAAGGAACGATGTAGAATGGTATGAGATTGGTGTGTTTAATAAAGAATGGCAACCTATACCGTTTGTTACTAGGTATAAGATAGTTAATATAAAACATTTACACCGTGTTAGATTTGATGTTTATGTTAGCGATAACAATGTACAAGAGGCTGAGTATATCTGTACAACATCTAAACTTACAGGTAACGATAGTTTTAAGCCAATTGTAGAGTCTAGGATTTGTTCGAGGTTTAAGTGAAACGGTGGTTAATTTTATTATTACTAAGTTCACAGGTAATAGCAGACAGTAACTCAATGAGTTTTTCGTTGCCGAGCATTAGTTCAGTTAGTGGTTCGGACAGTATTAGAGCAGGTGATTTAGATTGTAAGAATGCTATAGGCGGTAGCACGAACTTTGAGATTGGAATGACAGGTGTAATTAACAATGCTGTTGTGCCAATTATAGGGAAAGAAGGTAATAATCCGCAGACTAAAGACATAGGATTGTATGCTAGGCTTATTATTCCTTTAGATGGTCCAAGTGAAAGAATTAATTGTAATACGCTTTATCAATTAGAACTACAAAGAAGAAGGCTAGAAGTAGAAAGATTAAAACAAGAGATTGAATACTTAAAACAATTACAGAACAATGGAGCATTCAATAACTAATGGCTGATTTAGAAGAATTAGTAAGACAAGGCGAAGGCATAAAAGATAGAAAGTTAAAGCTATTCGGTTTGCGTTTAAGTGGTACAAGTATAGTTGCAGCATTTGCTTTTATTTCAACGATTGTTGGTACTCTATATGGTGGCTTTCTTATGTACCAGAAAGTCGAAGGAATCGCAAATTTGGACCTTGACGCTATAGCAGGAGCAATGCAAAAGACATCATCAGATGTAATCAGAATTGAAGAGCACGCTAATGCTATAAAGATAGAACTTAAAAAAGATATGACAGACCTACGCAATAGCCAATGGTCTTTAGAATCTAAAGTAGATACTAAGTTACAATCAGTAGATACTAAACTTACTAACTATGATACAAAGTTAGATAGATTTGAAATAAAAGTAGAGAAAACTAAAGAGGATATAAACAAACGGATACAAGAATCATTAGACAATCCACTAGCAAACTAAGGAGATATTATGGGATATGGTAACAAACCTTATAAAAAAACTAAAGGTAATGGTAAAAAGAGAAAGTAATGGCACTCACTAAACGACAACTGTCTACTCTAGATAAACATAAGAAACATCACAGCAAGAAACATATGCAAGAGATGAAAAGACTTATGAACAAAGGTTTAAGTTTTACTGAAGCTCACAGAGTAGCTATGAAAAATGTAGGAGAATGACTGTGGACCAAGAACTTAATCGCATACAGTTGCAGTTAGATAGACATCAATCACAAATAGGTAAATTATTTAGTAAAATAGATGACACTAATAAATGTATTCTTAAAATAAATACTTCTTTAATGCAAATTAAATGGGGTGTCTATGGAGCATTACTTTATTATTTTGTAACACAAATAGGAATTATAGAAGCGGTGAGGTTAGCATTATGATAGCATTATTAACAAATGTAGCGCCAATAGCATTAGGTTTTGTAGCTAAATTGTTTGCACTTAAGAGTCAAGCAGCATCAGAAAACCAAAAGTTAATGATACAGAACTTGCAAGCACGCAATGATTCTATTAATCAAGCTAGAGATAGAGCAGACAAAGAGAGTCCAATGGCTGCACTTAACAGACGAGTTATTATATTTGTCATACTAGCATTAATTATATTTACACAAGTAGCACCTGTGTTCTTTAATGTGCCAACAGTAATACCTAATACTATAGAAGGATTTAGTTTTTTTGGTATTCAATTTACACCAGATGTAGTAGAGTACATACAAATACAAGCAGGCTCAGTTTTAAAGATGGATGAAATCTTTGGATGGGCTACAATGATTATTGAGTTTTACTTTGGAGCTCAACTAGCAAAAGGAAAGTAAATGACATACAGAGAATTAATAAATCAAGTATTAATAAGACTAAGAGAAGACACTATTACTTCAGATTGGTCAGGTGCTGTTAATGACAGTATTACTATATCGGCTTACCAAAAAGTTATTGGTTCTTTAGTTAATGATTCTAAAAGAAATGTAGAATCTTTCCACGACTGGATGGCTCTAAGAGAAACGGTAGATGTAGCTACAGTGTCTGGAACTAAAAACTATAATTTAAGTTCTGGTCAAGAGTTTCAAGTATTAGATGTTACTAATCAAAGTACCGGAGATAGTTTGTCTGCAGTAACAAAACATTATATGAATACTACAAAGTATCCAACAGAATCTAGTGGTCAACCAAACCATTATTGTTTTAATGGTATAGATACTTCTGGTAATTTAAAAGTAGATTTATCACCTGTGCCTACAGCAGCAGAAACAATATCTTTTGATATAGTCAAGTATCAAGATAGTTTAACACTAGCAGCAACAACACTTAAAATACCTGCTCAACCAGTAATACTTGGAGCTTGGGCTCGTGCTCTAGCAGAACGAGGAGAAGACGGTGGAACACAATCATCATTAGCTGCGGAAGAAGCAGCAGCTTCATTAAGACAAGCTATTATAATAGATGGTGGTCACAACAGATATGAACAAGACTGGTATGTTCTCTAATGGCTAAGCAACTCATATCACAACCATTACCAAACTTTGGTATTAACGGATTAAATACACAAAGCAATCCTAATTCATTAGACCCTTCTTACCTTACATCAGCAGACAATATAGTATTAAGGGAGTCAGGAAGAATATCTTTTCGTAAAGGATTAAAACAAAAAGTCGTACCTTCTGGTACATCTATTAATTCTATTGTAGAACACAATGACCAAGGTACTAATAAAATATTTGCTAGTCACGGTACTAGTATTTACACAATTGATTTTACAACTCCTAATGCTGCTTTTCCTAGTAGTGGTGCTGATGTTAAGCATACCGTGGGTAGTACAACAGGAGATTGGCAGTTTATAAACTTTAACGAAAGACTTACTTGTATACACACAGGAGTTGTACCTCAAAGATACGATGGCTCACAAAGTTCTGGCTCACGATGGGCAGCTTTTGATAATGCTACTAGACCTCCCAGTGTAACATCAGGTGAGTTTAAACCTAGCTGTGGCTCAGGAGCTTATGGTCGTATGTGGGTTGGTGGTGTTGAAGAAGAAAAAGATGTATTACATTATTCTGCTATATTAGATTCTGATGATTACACTTTATCTAGTGGTGGTGGTTCTATAGACCTAAAAAAAGTTTGGGACAAAGATGACATTATAGCTGTTGCTCCGTTTTACGGACAACTTGCAGTATTTGGTAAGAATAACATAGCTATATATGAAAGCCCTGACGTTATTGGGAGCATTAAACTTAATGAAGTAATTAGAGGAATAGGATGTATTGCTAGAGATAGCGTTCAAGCTATAGGCGATGACTTAGTATTTTTGTCTAACACAGGTCTTAGGTCATTAGCTCGTACATCAGAAAAAGACAAAGTACCTTTAACTGACATAAGTAAAAATATTAAAGACACACTAATAAGAAACATTGGTGCTAGTGATTTAACAGATGTTAAAAGTGTATATGTAGAAAATGAAGGTATATACATATTGTCATTTACAGATAAGAATATTAATTATGTGTTTGACTTTAAACATTTTACGCCTAATGGCGAGCCTCGAATAACTACTTGGACTTTTGACAACGATAGAGAGCCTGCAAGTATGTGTTATACAGAAACTTATGGGTATCTTACAGGACAAAAAGACGGGGGCATAGCAGGGTATGAAGGTTATTTTGATACGGATATGTCTTTTGCTAGTGGTTCAGTTGTGTTATCTAATAGCGGGATTACTGCTGATGTATCTAGCATATGGATACCTTTAAGCCAAGGAACTATAGCTTCTCTTCTTAAACGAATGATACTTGTTTTAGAAGGGGGTAGTGGTGCTACATTAGGTTTAAAATGGTACAAAGATTTTGGTGTAGTTTCTTCTGACACAACTCAAATTTCTTTAAGACCTGCTACTACAGGAACTACAGCTTTATGGGGTGCGTCTACTTCTTTATATGGTGCTTCTAAATATTCTCCTATATATGGATTACAAGAATATTCTACACCTCTAGCAGGCAGTGCTAAAACTTTAAAACTAAATATGTCTATAGTAAGTAATGGTTATAATGCGTCAATACAAGATTTATCAATTTTACATTTACAAGGGAAAATACGATGAGTAATTATACTTTAGCAGTCAATTGGTCAGGAAAAGATGCTCTCTCAGATAGTGATGCTGCGAAAGTAATATCTGGCTCTGATTTTAATACTGAATTTACAACAGTAAGAACAGCAGTTAATTCTAAAGCTGATTTAAACGGAGATTCTGGCGAAGATTTTGTTATGAATAATGGTACTGCTGCTACACAATCAGCAGGAAACAATACTACTAAAATAGCAACAACAGCTTTTGTTACAACAGCAGTAGCAGCTTTAGACCAAGCAGCCATTAATAATTTAGTTTATCCAGTAGGTTCTATATACACGACAATATTAAGTACCGCTCCTGCTACTCTTTTAGGAATGGGAACTTGGGCAGCATTTGGTGCAGGTAAAGTTCCAGTAGGTATTGACGCAAGTGATACAGACTTTGATACTGCTGAAGAAACAGGTGGTACAAAGACACATACTTTAACAACATCTGAGTTGCCTTCACACACGCATACTTTTAGTTTTACACAGTCACCAAGTACTGCTAGTGCAAATGCACAACAACAGCCTATATCAGCAGATGGTGGTAGTAACCCTTCTTACAATGTTATAGGAACTAAAACTACTGATGCTACAGGAAGTGGCTCGGCACATACAAATGTACAACCATATATCGTAGTGTATATGTACAAACGCACAGCATAGGAGAATAGAATGGCAGATGGACCAGTAGGATACACGCAACCCGGAGGAGGTTTTAAACCCACTCAAATTACTTCAGGAAATGGGGTAGCTGAAAAAACGGGAAATCTAAACTTAGGAGGATTGCTAAGTTCTCTTATAGGTGCAGGAGCTCGAGGAAATCTAGAAGATATTTATAGAGAGAATAGAGATTATCAAAAAGGTATTATGGACGAGGCTTATAAGCGTTCTTTACCTAAAGATGTCTTTGGTCCTGCAGGTCGAGTAACTTTTGATGAAGAGACTGAAGAAATGCTTATGGAGCTTGACCCTGAAATTCAATCAGTTATGGATGGATGGCTAAGAGCTGAGAGAAGAGCAGGTGAAGAGTTAAACGCTTACAATATGGATGAGCGTACTATTAATCAAATTAGTATGTTTGATAAAGCTAATGAGTTTAGAGACAGGCAAGATAGAAATCGTTTAGCCGAACAAAACCTTGCTAGGGGTGTTGGAGGAACACAAGAGTTTTATGCTAATATGTCTTTAGGGGAACAAGTTAATCAGCGTAGATTACAAGAAGCACTTAAGTCTAGAGAGATGGCAATGGGAGAAAGAAACCTTTTGTCTGCTGAACAACTAGCGTTTGGTAATGCTGCTATAGATGCACCAAGAACTTTAATGGCTCAAGCAGATTTGGCAAGAGCTATAGGTCAAGGCTCTCATACAGGAGTTAATGTTGAAGGTGTATCATTAGGTTCTTTAGCATTAGCAGATACTAAGGCAGGATTCTACAGTGGAATGTTAGGAGGTATGAATAACTATTCTTCTGGTGGTAGTTCTTCTGGTGGTAGTGGTATGTTTGGTGGTATAGTAAACGATTTTGCAAGTTCAATATTTACATAGGATAAATTATGGCAGAGAATGATACAATGTTTAGCAGTGTTTATGACGCAGCTACAGCAGATAACTTATCAATAAAAGATAACGCTACAAGAGCTGCTGCTGCAGGCAGGGGTATGGTAGGTGCTCAAGCCAACGCACTAGCAGGTGGTATGTTTGCTAAAGGTCTTGCTAAAATGGCAGGTCTAAAAACACCTGCTCAAAAGAAAGCAGAAATTATAACAGATGTTCTTAAAGGAACTCAGAATTTAAACAGGGATGACCCTGCAAGTTATAAAAAAATAGCACAAGCATTCTTACAGCGTGGTCTTCCCGGAGAAGCTCAGCAATTTTTAGACAAAGCTAGAGAAATTGAAGTTGAAAATAGAACTTATAAACTTAATCAAGGAACACTAGCAGTTCAACAAGGGACATTAACGCTTGCAGAAAAAACACAACAAGACGATTCTAACTTTATGTGGAAAGGTTTTGAAAATAGTAAGTATGAGTTTGAAACTAATATGTCGTTTAAAGAAAAACAACAAAGTTACCAAGCAGCTCAAGATAGTATCTTAAATAATTTGTCTGCTAGAAGAGTAAGTTTAGACGAAGCTATGGGACAGCTTTCAGAAAACGACCAGAAGTTTAGCCAGAGTCAGACTGCAGCAGATAACGCATTCAGAGATAAGACATATAATTTAGATGCTCTTAGAGCTAAAGCTAACATTGCACTAGGTTGGGCTGAGCACGGATTAGCTGCTGAACAGTACAAGTGGGGCAAGTATGTAGACATCAATGGTATGGCTATTGATAAGAAAAAGCTAGACTTTGAAGTGAAGACTCAAGCAATTATGAACAAACTAGCTAATGAAAACTTGAGTATAGACAAGGCTAAGTTATTGTTAAGCCAGAATGAATTAACTTTTGCTAAAGAAAGAAGTACTATTACAGACACTCAGTGGAATAAAAAATATTCTCTAGAAAAACTTGTTGCTGAAGCTGAAGTAAAGGCTAAAGAAGCAGACACAGCGATGCAACAACTTCAGAACGCGCAGTATCCTAAGAGTGTAGCTCTCGATAAACTCTTGACAGAGTCTCAAATTTCTAGTAACAATACAAAGATAGTAGACAATATTCTGTATGTTAAAGATGCAGACGGCAATAGCTATCATCCTGCTACTAAAGCCGATGGTTCCGTCTTACAAGACCACGAAGAAGCTAAAGAGTTTGGTATGACTGCCGAAGCAAAACGAATGGTAGACTTGGTATGGAAAGAATATGAAAAACTATACTACACTGGTGGCTCTTTATATGAGGATGCTAAATGGACAGTGCCGGAAGAACTACAATACTCTGAAGATAACCCTAACGGTTTAAAATCAGTACCTTCATTCCAAGACTTTGCTAAGATGTCTATAGAAAATGGTGGTCACGGCGGACAGAAGAATGTTGTTATGGCTCTTGAGTCAGCTTATGGCGGTGAAAATAGTTATGAAGCCCACTTGTTTTCAAAGGCTAAATTAAATAGAAAGGCAGATGAAATTGTTCTTGGAGATTCAACAGGCTCGTTTACTATGAAGTTTGATATTGGTAAGATATCAGAAGAACTGAGCTTACCTGCTGAACTACTAAGTGCAGTTAGAGTAGGCACAACAGAGAACCCTAATGCTGATAAAGATACTAATGCTCAAACAATAGCAGAACTACAGCATATGGTAGAGATAAGCACAGGAGATAATAAAGTTGGGTACACTGCAATGCTTACTGATTTTGTTAAAAGTCTAACTCCTGAAACTACTACAACAACAACTAATGAGACTGAAGTAAACGCGAACACGCAAGATTTAGTTCAAGAACAAGTAGTGGAAGAAGCTACTCCAGAAGCTCTTGAAAAAATCTCTGAGCAAAGAACTAATGCTGCTATTAAAGCGACTGGAATTACAGAAGGTTCTTGGCAAGTTAAGAATGGACCTATGAGAGCAGGGGATAATCCTCAGTCAGCAAAATATAAGATGGTTGATGGAGTCAGATACGAATGGAAAGCTAAAGACTCTGGACCTGTTACACTAGGAGCCGTAGCTTCAGACGCATATCAGTCCTTTGCTGATACTTTTAGCGGTGCGGACTCACTGATAGATTCTTTAAATCCTTACAATTAGGAAAATAAATGGCAATCACTGATGCAATGAAAGAGAAGTACGGTATTGGTATATCTTCTTCTCCTTCAAAACAATATACTACTACCGGTGTAAGAACCAACAGAACTAGAGATGATTTTCTTGATGGTCTTGGGTACAAGAGTGCAGAATCAAAAGCTAGACCGGAGTATGGTGAGACTACTCACGCGGACAGGCTGGCTTTTGCATCTCGTATGGGATTTAGCGACAGTTGGAGAGGTATCAAACAACTGCTAGGTTCTGATGAAGAAGAGATGAAGAAAGACCAAGCAAGATTAAACTCTTATCTACAGAACGAGGAGTATGGTGGTTCTATTATGGCTGCTTATACTGCAGGTTTATTCGGAGACCCAGTAGGTTGGTTCCTTCCCGGACTCAAGGCACGCAATGCTTACAAAGCTGCGAAAGCCGGAGCTATTGCAGGAGGTATCGCAGGAGCTACAGGCTATGTAGATGAAGAGAATGGTATGAGTCGTATGAATAATACTCTATTGGGTATAGGTGGAGGTAGTTTATTATCACCTGCATTCTATGGATTCCAAAAGACTATATTACCTGCTGCGAGAAACGGTTATGGTAATGCTCTTAAGGGTATCGAAGATAGTAAGATTATGGGTGACTTAAAAACAATAGCTTCAGGTCCAAAGGGAAGTCTTAGAAACAAAGCAGGTCAATACTTTGTAGAAAACTTTGGTCTTCCAGAGATGTATAAGACTGCTAAAGCAGACAGAAGACTGGATGCAAACAAATGGGCAGGAGATTTTAATGATGTGCTTGAAAGATTTTCAAAGCTAACTCCCGCACAAGATAGAGCACTATATAGATTTATGACTCCTAACTCTGGAGTTAAAATGAGTGAGGCAGAAGAAAGAATACTTACTGCTGACTTAAGAAAGCTAGGTAAAGAAGGTAGAGAAGTTGTAGATAAAATGGGTCAAGAGCTAGTAGACTTAGGTCTATTAGACCCTAAGATATACAAAGCAAACAAAGGTAACTACTTGTATCGTTCTTACGAGAAGACAGGAGACCCTCGCTACCATAAAAACATTATTAGAAATGAACAGAACTTAGGTGTTATAGCATCAGAGTTTGTGCGTAGAGGTAGAGATGTAACCTTTACTAGAGCAGACCTAAAGCCCGGTCAGACTATGGCTGAGCTATCAGCGCAAAAACAAAAAGAAGGGTTTAGATTAATCTCTTCTAATAAAAGAAAGTTAGTTCTTAACAAAGACTTTACTCCTGCTGAAAGAAAGCAGATGGGTGAGATTGTAAGTGGTACATTTGCTTTAGCTAAGACTGGTAAACTTATGTCTAACGATGTGTCTATGTTTAAGTTCTATGACAATGTAGCTAAGATGGGAAACAATGTTGCTATCAGTGCTAAGAATTGGAATCAAAGTTTAGCGTTAAGAGTAGGTAAGGAAGACTGGAAACAGATACCTATGGACAAAGCAAAGGTTGGTGGTAAAGATACTGGAGTACAGAAGTTCGGTAGGCTCGCAGGTCATTATGTTCCGCCAGAAGTATACCAAGATATAACTGTTGCTAGATTAGTAAAAGGATATAAGGATGGTGAGTATGGCGGATTAGCTAGGCTACACCATAAGATGTTACAGTATTGGAAGAGAACTAAAACATCTTTAAACCCTGTGGTACATATGAACAATGTTATGTCTAACTTTGTCTTGTATGATTTAGTTGATGCTAACTACAAACACCTAGCGTCTGCAGGTAGAGACTGGGTTAAGGCTTACAATCCTATTAAAGCTAAGAGAGTTAAGAGTGATGACTTCAGAGAAGCTGAAAAGCTAGGCGTGTTCAACGCTGATATGATGAAGCAAGAACTTACAGACTTTGAGTTTGATACCTATAAAAGATATATGAAAATAGGTAAGCAGGATGATGTTAAGCTACTAGAGAAAACTTGGGAAGAGACTAAGAAGTTTGCAGGTAAGACTCCACTAGATAAATTATATAGTGCAGAGGATAGCTTGTTTCGTTTAGGCTTATACAAAGATAAGAAGACTAAGATGCTTGCCGGAGGTGCAGAGTATGAAACTGCTACCCGTGAAGCTGCGAAGTTCGCACGCAAGTATATGTTAGACTATGAGATAGATGCACCGGCTGTCCAGTTAATGAGAGAATCGGCGATGCCTTTTATATCTTACACTTACAGAGCTGCTCCTATTCTATTTGAAACTGCTATTAAGAGACCGTGGAAGTTTGCTAAGTGGGGTCTAATCTTAAATGCTGCGAATGATTTAAACACAGACGATGTAGAATTTAGAACAGAGCGTAAGAGACAAGAGACTTTAAAGCAAGGCTTTGATGTTCTAGGTATACCGGGAGCTAACACATTAGTTAAGCTACCTAATGATAAGTATCTAGACATAGCGCGGTGGATTCCTGCGGGTGACATAATGCAAACAAAAGACCAAGGCTTTAACATACCTTTTATACCTACACCTTTACAACCATCAGGCGGTGCTATCGGTGGTATAGCTAAAGCAATTACCGGCTTTGATACATTTACTAAGCAGACTAAACCCGGAATAGATTCTGGTTCAGGAGTAGATGAGATAGGTGGTTTAAGAAGCGGTAGGTTAGGGATACTAGCACAAGAGTTCTTACCTATGTACAACCAAGGAGTGAACATATGGGACGCTTGGAGTGCTGGTGGTCAACAACATCCTACTAAAGATGACAGAACATTTAATGAAGCTCTGTTAGGTGGTATAGGTATTAAAGTAAAACAGTATGATGTAGACAAGGCTACACTCAGGGTCAACTATAAGTTTAAGAATAGAATAGATTCTTTAACATCTAAGATTAGACAGATGTCTGCAAACAAGAAAGGTGGTCGTATGAACTCTGAGAAATATAATAAAGAGATAGACAGACTAAAGAAAGAGCTAAAGAAAATTCAACTAGAAGCTAGGGAAGCATTAAAGAAGGTACAATAATATGGCAAAGACTACTACAGAAGCAGTAAGAAATAACGACCTAGTTAAGTTAGGTCAGGAATACTTTGATAAATATGAGAATGCTAGAGCATATCCTGCGAAAGCTATAGGTGCTTTCTTAGGAATAGATGTTGGAAGCCCACAGTCTAAGAGTGCACAAGACTGGATGAAGAATCTAATTCTAGAAAAGATAACAGAATCTGGTATGCTTACTGGTGATGTGAACTATCAAGACTATGACCCTAGAAACCCTACTAAGAGTTTCCCTTCTGAGTCTATGCCCTTCACACAGTATGGTCCCGGAAGTCCGCAGACTATGTATCAGAATACATTAGGTCGAGGTGAGTTTGAAGTTAACCCACAAGGTGGTGCAGTCAACTGGTCTCCGAGGAGTACACAATATGATTTCCCTGTTGGAGGGTTTAACGACATAATAAACAAAGGTGGTGTACTAGGGATGCTAAGCAACAAGATAGTTGGAGGACCTCCTAAACTTCAGCACTATGTACCAGATGTTAAGGTGTCTACTAAAGATATAAGGAAGGCTTACTCTACTGGTATGATGCAAGGAACTAAAGTTGCTAGAGATATATCAAACATAACCAATAAGAAAAAGAATCGTGACACTGGTGTCAAGAATAAAGACAAACCTGCTTCTAATCTTAAGGTAGCTAAAGCTGTAAGCTCTAGGCAACCATCCGCAAAAGCAGGTCGTTTAGATAATCCTTATGCTTAGTGTGTTACTGTTTCTGTAAAAGCCATTAGACAATCATCTATATGTAGATAACCTACTTCTTTGTCTATCCATTTGCTCCCTTTGAACTCTGTGTTCTGAGGGAGTTTTTTTATGTGCCATTTAAAATCATACCCTTCTTCCTCTCCCTCTAGATTAGCGGGGTCAAAGACATACACAGTGTGACTGCCTGCTTTCTCTGGCATAGATACTGCGTACCAAAATTCAAAGCCGTGTTCCTTTGCGAACTCTTTGTTCCAATCAAACTTCATCTTCTCAATGATAGTATCTGGGTAGTGTTTGTGTCTACATTTAATCTCTAACATAATACCATTCTTCTCATCAAAGGCATCATACCTAGAGAATTTATCGTCCATAGGTTTAAAGTTATATTTAAAACCATTGAGTGCTTTTATTATTTTAGACTCATTCATAGGATAATTTCCTGTAATATTAAAAAGGTGAGCTCCATATCTTTGATTCTCGAGGACTTCTCTATGTAAGCAAGGGGTAGGGTAGGGGCTATTTGCGCCAATCTGACCGCCAAAGCCTAGGATTCCTGACACCGGTGTCATCTTTTTTAGTGTGTTTTAGTTTCCAGTATAGCTTGGAAGTCCCATCCATACGGACGAGACCCCAAGTATTTTTAGGTGGTTTACTTTCCGCCACTCGTTATGTCTTTGTCGAGTAGTTTCCAGATGATGCCGGCTGCGATTATTCCTGCAAGTCCTGCGTTACCAAGTGTCCATACTATATCTAGTATCGAACCAATAACATTACCAGTTAGGAATGCTACCTTCTGACCAAAGATAATCTGTAGTACAATTGATAAGCTGATTAGTTTAATACCTACATCTATCGCACCATCAGCACCGTTCTTTATTTTCTCTAACATATTTTACTCCTTTATTTATTTGTAAAACAATTGGCTAAACAAGCCACCCCTTTCTAAGGGCATCTAACCACATAGCTATGTAGAGTAGACACCCCGTAGAAATCATTCCCGCCACAAAATAAACGGTGTACATAATTCCTTCTAATATTTTCATACTTCCCATCCTGTGCAATTTATACTGTTAGCAGGAGAACACTTTAACTGTTGCTGTTGCTCATCCATTTTGTCTTGTAGTGTAGTACAGCCTGACAAGTTAATAACAACTACTTGTAAAGCTATAATTAATAATATAGTATGTATCATTCTACATCCCTCTCTTCCTCAACGAGGTCTACAAGTTCACATACACTACCAGTACAGGCTAGTGTCTTAGTTCCTACTGTCATATCTGTAAGCTCATACTCACTAATCAAATCCCAGTCTACCGCTTTAGGCATCTTCTTAGCTAGAGCATCGTGTGTCTTCTTATCACACTCCTCATATGGTGCTTGCTGATATGTGTGGTCAGAGTGAGGTAGGAAACTTACACCTGATACTTCATCAAAGTGTTTGTATACCCACGCACCTACTTCCATCCACTCGTGTTCTCTCACGCTGACAGTAACACTAGGCTTGTGCTCACAGTAGTATCTTTGATACATAAGCCACAGCTCTAGTTGTTCGATAGCACTCCTCTCGTTCCTAGTTACTGCACCTTTAGGAGCTTTCATAGGGAAAGAGAATACCTTAACGCTGTTAGGTTTCATTACATCAGCTTCAGCAGGTATACCTTGGTCTTCCATAAGCTGAGCGATAGGGTCTTTAGCATCTGCTCTAACCCTACGGATATAGTAATCACTATGTCTAGTGTGTATACCACTAGCACTATCAACTAACTGACTGACTGTACCGCTAGGTTTAATAGCAGTAGTAGCAGTAGCTTGTTGAATACCTAAGAGCTCTGACCATTCTTTGTTAGTCTTTACAGATTCTTTTCTAAGCTCAGCTAAGAAGTCAGGTAAACTTTTCTTACCGTAGTATCCTCTACTGTCATCGTTACTGTTATTCATAAAAGAGTTATCCATAATACCGGTGAGTGATACACCTAGTAGGGCTTCCTCTTCTGTGTTGTGTACCCACTTAGGTCTCAATCTCTTGAGGTTAGTAAGTGATGCTTGGAATGTACCAAGTATGGTAGCCAGTCTAACCTTACGGAGTATATCCTTTTGAGTGTCTTCTGACCTTACCACAACCTCAGTTAGATTACAGAACTGTCCATCCCTAAGTATGATTTCACTACAAGGATTACAACCAAACTCGTGGTTAGTATCTCGTCTACCTATAGACTCTACCTGTTTAATTGCTGCTTCTCTATTAAAGATACCACGCTCACCAGACTTAGACTCATACAATGATGTCCACTCTTTCATAAAGATACCAATGTCTGGCTTCTCTGTATAACATACACTGTTGTTACTTAATGCCATCTCTGGTGTATCAGACCACCACTGACCAGACTTAGCATTACGCATACGCTCATCAGTAAGGTTAGATAAAGAGATGAGTGCAGACCTACGAACACCACCCACTACAACTACCTCTGCAATCTTACACATCATACGATGGCACTCATAGCTAGTTAGCTTACGACCACCTGCTTCTTTAAAGATGTTAGTAGCAAAGTTAAACAAGTCAAGCAAAGGCTCTGGTCCACTCGCTCTACCACCAAAGGTAGCTAGTCTAGAACCTTTAGGTCTGACCTTAGAGAAGTCCCACTTAGGCATCTCACCGTCATAAAGATAAGTAATAAGTTTACGGAATGCAGATTGCCATCCTTCTTTGCTATCTTGTACGACAATAACATCATCTATGTCTACCATATCTGTAGGGACTTCAGGTAGTTTATTAACTGATTGTCTCTCTACACTAAAGCCTACACCAGTACCGTGCATCAGAACGAATAGACATTCATCAAATGCTTTCGGGTGGTCTACGCTAAGGTAAGCACAGTTGTACCCTGCTATATTATTCTTAGCAAGAGCAGGACCTGCGGTCATAAGAGCTCTCATACTAGGCATAACTTCTAAGTTACATACTGCTTCCTCAAGTATCTTCCTAGTCTTAGGTACTAACTCTTGGTTTGTATTCTCTTTTAAATGTTGCTCCATAAAATCAAAGTATCGGGCAACGGTTTCTTTCCAAGTCTCTCTGCGTTTCTTCTCAGGTAGCCATCGTGCGTACCTGCTAAGTGCAATAAAGTTTTGGTAATCATTTGGTAATTGGTTCATTCATCCTCCATTGGGTCGATTTCAATGTTAAGCATCTTCTCTCCATTGTCATCTAAGTAAGTATTATATTTTAGTCTTCCGTTTCTGTGCATCTGAACAGCATCAGTTATACCTTTGTCATAGCATTTAGTACCGTGTCTCCATAATAAGAATGCTCCTATTATAATCAACGCTGACTGTAGCAATACAAAGTTCTCAGTTGGTATCGTCAACATCTTCAAACTCCTCTCGTTTATCTATCAGTTTATCCTCGAACTCGTGTAGTAAATCTTCTGTTGTTATATCTAATACTTCACAAAGAGTACAAGGGTCTAGTCCTACATTAACTATACGCTCTTTTAGTTCATTTAATGTTAGAGCCATACTGTCCTCCCTCGTGTTCTATCAGTTTCTTTAAGAACCATTGAGCTTTCTTGAGGTCTTCTAATCCATTCTTGTATCTCCATCTGCATATGTATTTCATAACAGATGCGGTTAGGTAATCCATATCTTGGTCAAGTATAAAATCTATGACTTCAATATTACCCTGCTTATAATGATTTGGATTTATGTTATCTTCGTCCATTTCTTAAGCTCCTTTATTTCTTTAGTTGAAAAAATTTTAATATCATACTTAACACACCACTGTCGATAAGTAATCTTATTACCCTTGGCTACCTTAGAGTCTGGTCGTGGCATCAAGAAGATTAAATCTTTACCTTCAAACTTTAGTTGTTCAGCTATTGATTTATACTTCTGTCTGTCACCACTACGGAAGAAGCCCTTAACCTCGATATGATACTTACCCTTAACAAAGTCTGGGGTGTAGTTCTTTCGTATCGTATAGGCTATCCTACAGGGCTCATACTTCCACTCTTTGCCTAGTGCTTCCGCACATTCCTTCTCTAACTTAGACCGAAACTTTGTTGCCATCTTTATCCACCTCTATAACATTAGGTAAGTTAACAACCTGCGTTAAGTAACGAGGTCCATTAGAGTATAGGAAAGTTCTAAGGTCTTCTCCCCAACAAGTATGCTTATAAGAACAGTAACTACATCCAGTATCCAGTTTCATATTACCAGACTTACCGTCAGCTACAACTTCATAGCATCTCTTTGGTGGTGTCTTAGACTTAACTATCTTCTTTATGTTCTTGATTCTTTCTGGAGCAGAGAAGAAGTTTAGCTTAGACCAGTACCATTGTGACTCGTCTTGCATATCATACTTAAGATATGTGAGGTGTCCATTAGTCTTATCCATAACTAGCCAACCAAACTTATCAGCTTCTTCTGCGTGAGCATAGCCTTTGATTTGGTCGACATATCCAAACGGGTCGTTGTCTATTAACGAGCCATCCTTAAACTTCTTAAATCCATAAGGTGATGATGACTTAACATCCGTCAACACACCATCAATCTTACAGTCCATAGAACCTTTGATACCATCTACCTCTACTCGCTTCTGTTCATCTGTCACATCGTGACCTGCAAGTTTAGTAAGAGCTAGTACCATCTCTTCAATCAAGTGACCATAGAGAAACTTGATTCTAGTATGAGGTAAAAGTTCTTCACCTTCATATCCATTATAAGAATACCACAACTGTCTATCCTTCTTACCTATGTTAGACATACGCAACTTGCGTCTATCAAACTTACTCTCTGTGATATTATTTCTTAGTATCATTTTGACATTCTCACCGAAGTCATTTATTACTTGTTCGACAGGCACACCTTCTGGAATATCCTTGGTGTCAATCATACGATATATGTCGCTTACTAGAGTATCTGTACTCATTGTACTTTCTCCTTGGTTAAATAAAATAAAACTTTCTGTATTGATTCTACTGTATCACCTAAGATACCTATAGACCTATTACACTTGTTACATAGTACACCCCTGAACTGCATATTCTGGTGGTCGTGGTCATAACAGAGTTTATCTTTGCTACCACACACTTCACACTTGTCACTGCTCGCCATTCTTTCTTGGTATTTTTCATAGGTTGTATTATATACTTTTTCTGCGTAGTGTTTTCTTCTTTTACGCAATATAGACTCGCCATTTTTAGCTCGCCAAGCATTCTCTCTTTTGTTCTCACACTTGTAGCATAAGTTTCTTCTGCCGTGAGTGTGTCTATCACATTTTACAAATAGATTTAATTCTTCCTCAGTGTTTGCAGTAAGATTACAATCTTTACAGGTTCTTAGTGCGTCTGTTGCCACGATTTACCTACCTTGTATTCACCGTCCAATGGACAGTTTAAGTTAAAAGATTTACCTGCTTTGACGATAGCTCCTACCGCTAGACCACCGAAGAAATCAGCTTGGTCATCTCTGACTTCACACTGAAACTCATCGTGCACATTCAATACAAACTTATAATCTATATTGTATTGTTTAGCATAGCTATCTAGTAATACCAACGCTTTCTTCATAACAACTGCACCTGCACTCTGTAGTAGAGTGTTGAGTGCTGAGTGTTCAGAGCGTATGTGTAGCTTTCTACCGTCTAGTCCTGTTACCCACCCCTTCTTACTGGAGTCCGCAACCTGACTACGCAAGTGTCTCAACGCAGGAGTATTATTAAGAAAGTTTTTCTTAAGTAAACGACCACGCTTTGCACCACCTCCCGCTACCTCACCTATCTTAGTATCTCCTGCTCCGTATAGGAACGCATAGATAAAAGTCTTGGCTTGGTCTCTGGTCTGTAGTCCTGCTGACTTCTGATTAGCACTGTGTATGTCACCGTTAAGTATCTCATTGGTGTATGCTTCATCGTTCATATAGTGGGCGAGCATTCTAAGCTCTAGTCCACTAGCGTCACAACCTACAAGACTGTATCCATTAGGGACAGTCCATAGTTCACGACAGTCAGCACCATATCCACCATCAAAACCCCACAAGATGCTACCATCTTTAGCGTGCTTAGTCGCAGGGACTTGAGCACAGTTAGGTTTAGAGTGTGTCATTCTACCAGTGACTGCACCGCAAGGGTTCACCCTACCGTGTACTCTACCAGTGTCTTCATTGATAGCTTCGACCCAACTCTTAACCATAGCTATACGCTTGGTCAGTGTCAAGTAATCCACAATCAATTGTGCTTCGGGTATCTTAACAGTCTTAAGTACCTTCTCATCTACTATAGGGTTTCCCTTCTCAGTAAATGATTTAGGTTTCCAACCGAAGTGCTGGAGGTACTTAGCTATCTGTTGTCGAGACCCAAGATTAAACTCAGGGTACTCGTAGTATCCCCACTTATCATCTTCGAAGTGTGCGCCCTTATCTAACTGAGCTTGATACCTCTTAGAGATACTACCATCCTTGTTGTGTGTCTTCTCTTTAGGATGTGGTAAGTCTACCCACACAGGCAGAGGTTTAAATCTTTCGTGCACCTCATCCTCTATGTCGAGTACCTTCTCCTTCATCTCAGCGAGCAGTTCATAAGCACGCTCCTCATTCAGTACCATACCGTTGTCGGTCTGCTCTCTGATTATGTCAGCAGTCTTATGTTCTATATCTACTGCAACATTGTTGACACCGGTGTCAAGAAAGTGGTGATACAAAGCCTTAGTTACCCGCACATCTTGTTGGCAATAAGTTAACATATCGTGGCTATACTCTTCCCAACCACCTTGATAGTCATCTTTGTAGTTACCTAGTCTTTCACCCCAAGACCTTAGACTATGTCCACCATCAAGGCTAGGGTTATGTAGTCTGCTAAGTACGAGAGTGTCCCGTAGATTAAAAGCCCAATCCATCCCAGTAAGCCTACGCAAAATAGGAACATCAAAATTAATAATGTTGTGTCCCACAAGAGTGTTGACACTTTCTGATGCCAACCATTTTCGAAAAAGTCCATTGGCTTCTCCTCCTATAAAATTGTAAACAGTAGACTCACCATCATCAAGCATCGCACAAATGCAATGTACTTTGGTAGCGTTGAGTCCGTCAGTTTCTATATCAAAAAAAGCTGTGTTCATCATCTACCTCCGTCAATCTACCTGTATCGCTATCATACTGTAGTCTGCAAGCCTTACCAGTAAGACCAGAGAACCTATTCTTTATCACTCGCAGTGTAGTTTGATTACGAATGATAGGGTCATCGTCCTGTTGGTTACGCTCTAGACCTATAACAATGTCAGATAACTGAGCAATTGCTGCGGAACCTCGAAGCTCTGAGAGGCTCACCTGTCCACCTTCTTCGTGAGCCCTGCCTTGAGGTCTCCTAAGATGAGATATAAGGAACAAGCCTACGCCAGTCTCTTGTACTATCTTGCGTAGCTTAGTCATAATAGCATCAATTGCCTTACGCTCGTCCAGTATGCCATCTTGGTCTGATACCACGATAGATAGATGGTCGAGAACAATCCACTTACAATCATAAGATTTAGCATAAGTTCTAATCACATTAAGCAGTGAGTCTTCTGACATACTACCGAAGTGGTCATAGAAATATACATTCTTATCGCCGACAGATTTCTGCCAGAGTTCTTTCTTATCTTCGGGGCTCAACTCCCTCTCATACTGTGGTATGTGGATAGGAAGGTTAGCTTCGATAGACATCAAGCCTTTAACACTGCGCTCGATAGACTCCTCCAAGTGAATGATAGCTAGGTTGTCATCAGTAGTGTTGAGTATGTAAGACTCTAGTTCCTTAACGACACTGGTCTTACCCATACCAGAACCACTGGTGATAGTAACTAACTCCTTCGCTCTGAACCCATAGGTAAGAGTGTTAAGACCTTGCCACGGGTAGTCAATGGTTACTAGGTTCTCATCCTTAAGTAGGTGTTCCCAAGTATCCTTACCTCTGATGATACCTGCCGGAGTATAAGACTCAGCAGACCACCAAGCATTGGTGAACTCCTTGACCTTTCCGTTGACTAGCATATCACTAGCGTCCTTCATAGGTAGCTTGCAGACCTTCAGCTTACCAACAGATACAATATCTTGGCAGGCTTTCACCGCATCGAAACCGGCTTGGTCTTGGTCAAAGCACAGCACCACATTATCAAACGACTCAATGTATTCTAAGTTCTCTTTGATATCTCGTGAGGCAGAAGACGCACCGTTCTTTAGTGATACGACCTGCCACTTGCCATCAAACATTTCCGAAATCGAGAGGGCGTCAATTTCACCTTCACAGATAGTCAGATACTTACCGCCAGAGCGATTAGCATTTTGTCCGAACAGACCAGAGCCTTTGTTCGTACCTATTATTTGAAACTCTTTGGTTGCGACAGTTCTCTCTTTATATCCGAGAAGCCTGTTGCTCTCGTTAGAGTCGTAGTATGGATAGTAATGTTTATCTATCTGACCTTTCTTGTCGTAACTCACAGTCACACCAAACTTAGATGTGATGTTAGATGATATGCGTCTCTCTTTAATTGACGCATTAGATACACCTCTCGGTGTTATAGTTTGCATAGGCTTTTTCTCCTCAATATAATTGTTGACACCGGTGTCACCATTTTGGTAGTGACCACAAGCGTTACAATAACCGTGACCATCAGAATAGATAGCTAGGTTATCACCTGCTCTGTCCCCACCCGTCTCACGACAGGCAGGGCAGGGCTTGTGCTCTACAAAAGTAGAGGGATTATGCGAAGAACTCACTCGTCTCAGCGTCTGCAGATTTGTACCCTTCGGTACGGTTTGTTACTTTGACTGCGGTCAAGTAGGTAGCGACCCCGTGTTGTGGGTGCTCTTGTCCTGCTTTCCATAGTACCTGTACCTCCGACTCTGCTCCGAAATCGTGACCGATTGCTTCACCTTCGTCAGTCTTCACCATCTCAAAAGACAATGGATACTTGGTCGAGAACTTGCGTGCCCTGTAAGACCCTCCGTCCTCTGTCTGGATAGTGCGTACCTTAACACCAACTTTCTCTAGTGCTTTGGCTTCTTTGTCATCAACGGCAACAGTAAGCGTGTACTTACCGGTATCCTCACCATTGAATTTTTCTGTACTGTCTAGATAGACATACTTTGCTATACCTTTAGTTATCATAGTTATACTCCGAGACCTGTAGAAAGAACTTAGACTAGTAGGTCTCATAGACTAGTCTAAGGATAGAGATTAACTAAAGTGATAACTATAATGATTATCACTTTAAGTAATATCTATAGTAATATTTTATACTATTATTCAACTAGAGTCAACAGTCAAATCTTCTTTATTGAGGATTTCTTCATCGTCTAAATAAGTATATGGATTGGAATGATATCTACAGACAGAGCATAAGTCTAGATATTTAGTTCTATCTGTAGGTTCTTTAGCTTTGCACTCCCACTCGTTGAGGATAGCGTCACAACATTTGCATCTCATTGTAAGTCCTCCTCGCTAAGTATGTCTTTATTCTCATAGCTAATCTCAACACCATCGTCATTAATCGTGACACCGGTGTCAACAATTTCTTCACGACCTATAGACCAGTCATCATTTTTCATAGAGTGTATGCGAGCATCGAGCTCTGTAAGACCAGAGATTATTGTTGCGCCTGTTGTACCGTCCAGCACAAAGTATGTATATTCAGTGTCCTTATATACTTTTGCTAGTCTGCTTATTAGAGGTTTATTTTCCATCTCTACTCCTTACCTTTAGTATCATATCTTTTATCTTATCTACTATTTCTGTATGAAATTCCTCAACATCATAATTTAATAGGAAGTCTTCGAACTCGTCTACAATCTCACTTAAGGCGTCATTCTCCTTCTTTAAAGTCCTATTAATCCTTAGGGCTTCATCATTAAAGTGTTTATTTTTATTGGGGTTAGGCATTGTCTTCCTCCTCCCGTTCAAGTGCTTCTTTCAAGGCTTCTTGCTCATCGAAATGGTGCTCTAGTTTATCACGCATTGCATCTTCTAATTGTTTAGTCGGTGCATCTATTATTATCTTATCCATTATATTCATTTTGTGTTCCATCCATTTTGTTGTGAAAAAATCTTATCTCTCTTGTGTACAAATTCATACAAAGCATCTATTTGCAATTGCATCTCTGCAATTATACTTATATATGTGTAAGGTTCAAGACTATAATCATAATTATTGAGGTCTATTCTCTGGTTCTCATCAAATAAACTGTTGCCATATTCTTCCGAGACATTAAATTTTTGCTCGATTGCTCTGTCCAAATCTGTAATGTCGTATGCTGATATTCTTAATTCCATATTATCTCCTTAAAAATTAACGGTTAGTTCGACTCCATCGTCAAATAAAGTCTGTAAATGTTTGAGCTTGCGTCTATAAACACGAGCCAAATCTAGATTGTCATCAAAATCTGCATCTTGGTAGAGCCTAGTAACTTTTCTAAGCTCTACCGCAGTGTCAATCAACTGAACTTCTTTTAAGGGAGTCCAATCCCTACCTGAATTACTCTTCATCGCGTTGATACTGACAATGTGGACAGATTGAGTCATAAATACTGTGTTCTTCTTCACAGTTTTCACACACAATCAACATTGTTTCGTAATCTTCATCAGTTATTTCTAAAGTTCTATTAATATCTTGATGATATTCATCTTCCCAGACACCATTTTTAGCCACTTCCATAGCGTGTTCTTCGCTATCAGCTTCCACTGTGACATCGAATGATGACTCTTGTTGTAAAGTTACTTGTACTACATATTCCATAATATCTCCTATATTAAAACGGGGTGAACATACATTGCTATACCAAATTTCTTTAGAGTAGCAATCTCATTGTCTTCTATGGGTCTGCGATTGTCAACCCAGACCGCACTACACCAGTCAGAAGTCATAAACTTCTCACCAAATACTTCTTGTTCGTCTAAGTCACCGAAGTATTGAGTTAAGATATCCTTGTTATCAGTATCTTCGTGGCACAACGCGTACCACTCAAACTCTGCTTCGCCTTGACGCTCAGTTATTCTTGCTAATTGCATAAGACCTCCTAGTCTATTAAGTCCATATAGGCTTCGATGTTGTTCTCGATGAACCAATTTTTACCTGATATAAAAATATCATAAGCGGTTCTGGCTTGTTTTAAGTCACCACCAGTGCCTAGCTCGATGTGGTCGTGGTATGCAGTCATTAAAGTGTCATATATAGACAGCTCCACTGGGTTGAGTTCGACAGTTACTCCAGAGTATGGGTTTTGTCTTGTGTTTTTCTCTGGCTCTAGCCACATATGACTGCCATATGGTAGCTTTTTTATGTCATAGCCCCACGATTTATATAAATCATCGCGTTTGTTTAACAATGGTAATACTTCTTTTTCTTCCTGTGTCATAAGACCTCCTAGTCTTCTCTATTGTAAAGAGTATGGACTCTGCTTAAGAGAGCCCATAGTTTTTACAAGTGACCCATAATTTTTAACTCCTATATAGTTTGTAATAACGCTTCTTATAATTGAGACCTAGTCCCATATTATCATAGAAGACACCGTACCTATCAAATGAAACACGCTTGTAGGTTTTTATTCTAAACTTAAATCCTAATACATTGAAGTGGTAGAATTTATTCTTAGGGGTTGCACTGTCCCTATACAGTTTTTTTACTCTAACTTTCATAAGACCTCCTAGCCTTAGTTTAAAAATAATGTTGACACCAGTGTCACGATTTCTTAATTCGTTTCCACGCCTGCCAAGTAATGCTTTGTAAATGCAGGGGCGTCAATCCCAATGTTTCAGATGTCATTATATAACATTCCTCGAGGAAAGTATATACCGCACTAGAAATTGATTGCTCTTTATCTGTGGCGGTTCGACCAATCGCTATTGCTATGGCGTGACGGTCTACGGTGACACACCCGCCAGACGGATAGACCATATTCAAATAGAAGTTTTTGGTTTTGTCCCCGTTGAGAATGTCAAGAATTTGTTGGTCGATTATGAGAGCGTCCGTCATACTCCGATTGTTGACACCGGTGTCATCTTTAAGAGCTAAAATATCCAGAGCTTTTTGCTTGTTGCGTTGCATATGTCCGCAGTCACCAGAATATATCAAGTCAACGGCTAAGTCTTTGTTTTTACTCCACTCTTTGAGCGGTGACAGAGCCGAAACGATACCCAAAACTTGACGCTTTGAGACATTACGACCGGTGTACTCAAATAAAAATTCCGATACTTGAGACCCAAAAAGATTTGCTTCTCGATACCAGTCATTCTTTTCGGACTCCAAACTAACATTATAAACTTTCATAATATTATTTTTTATCTTTGTCCGGCTGTAATCTATACCGCCGATTTTAATTGTTTTCATAATATAGTTATCCTTAGTTATGTTATGAGCGTCCCATATTCTCTATTCTAGGGACTTTCTTTATGTAAGCAAGGGGTAGCCCTTACTCAACATAAAGCCAATGATACTTGATTGATTGTGATAGTCAATAGGTGTCTAAATGTTGACACCAGTGTCAGGAATTGCGGACAAAAAAAACCCGCCGATTAAGGCGGGCTGTTTGTGTTGCTCTGGTCTTAGAACTTCATTACAAATGTGTTTAGCTGTTGTGACGCTTCTTTCATTTGAGCTTCATAATCCTTGCGCCCCTCTTCAGCTAATCCCTTTTCATTGTCTTCAATCCAATCTCCAATGATTTCTACAAGGGACTTTTCCTCTTTCTCTGGTGCTGGCTCAATGTCCAAAAGGAATTCTTTATACTTTCCTTTGTCACTATCATCAGCCAAGCCAGCTTCCACATCTTTAGACTTAGCTAATCGAATGCACCACTTTTGCTCTTTGGCTTTTTCCTTTCCAAGTATTGCTTCTTGTGTTGCTTTCTTATTGGTTAGCTTAACCATCTTATGGACTTTATCTTTAAATGCTTTAAGCTCAACTTTCATAAATGTCTCATTACTATGATTAAGCGTGTCAATGTATGCCTTGCGCTTCTGTTGGTTCTTGCTAACAGATATTAGGAATTCGGTGATTGTCTCTTCACCTTGTGTTATTCCACCGGCTGTATTTAGTATGTGCGCAATGTACTCACTGTCTGCCACTTGCTCATCTTTATCATTTACTATTTTAAAGTTATATGTAGTTTTCATTTTGTTTTATCCTTCTTTGTAGACGCGTCAAAATGCGCGACTTGTGGACATCTTAATTTATTTCTTTTCATAAGTCAACAATTATTTTATTTAGTTTTTATTTTGTCTCTCAAATGTTGACACCGGTGTCAAGAATTTAAAGTGACCCTAGGTGCAAAATATCCACACTCAAGCACACTTTTATTTCTCTTTTGTGCCTTGTGTGTCATCGGTGCACTATAGGAATTACGCGCGCGGTTATATATGTGCACTCAAGATTACCCCCGTGGGAGGCTCATCGGTGCTCGCGTGTATATATATATAGGCTCACTCGCAGATTGGAGTGGATTTGGGAAAAACTGTTATTTACTAGGGCAATTCTAGAAACTGGAGGTGCGGGGAGGGACTTAAGTGACTTTATTAACTCTATTCTATTGACAATCATTGAAAAGTATGCTATACTATTACTATAGATTAAAAAAAAGATTCACCTAAAAGGCTTCTCTTAGAAACAACCTTTATTATCATTCTAATTATTTCCCTTTAGGTAGACCATAGTACACTTAAGGAGATAGGATGTCTAAAAATAATAAGGGTTCACCCAACTTATTCAAGGGTATGAAGAGTTTAAACCCTAATGGAAGACCCAAAGGCTCGGTCAACAAGTTTACAGCCTTGAGTAGAGAGTTGATGTCTAATAGAGGACCAGAGATTGTCCAGAAAGTTATAGACTTAGCACTCGAAGGTGACAGGACCTGTCTTAAGATGTGTATGGATAGAATTATCCCTACAACTAAAGCAGTAGAATTTAGGTCAGCAGAAGATAAAGGTAATGTTATTATTAATGTTGGTGGTCTTGAAGCTAAAAAGATAGAGATAGAAGAAAAAGACCAGAAAGAATTAACATATGAAGACGGTGTTGTAATAGAAGAAGCCGATATTGACAAAACAATTGTGAGTATTGGTAATGGCTAATGAGTTAGATGTACAGTTACATCCGGCACAGCTAGAAATCTTCAATAGCACTGCCCGATTTAAAGTCGTAAGTGCGGGTAGGCGATTTGGAAAGTCCAGACTAGCAGCGTGGATACTTATAATCAAAGCTCTACAGTCGGAAAGTAAGGATGTCTTTTATATAGGTCCTACTTTTCAGCAAGCTAAAGATATTATGTGGAATATGCTCAAGGAACTGTTGCACGATACAGACCTTATAGAGACTACCCACGAGAATACAGCTACTATGAAGTTAGTCAATGGTAGGAGAATTAGCTTGAAGGGTTCTGACCGACCAGATACTCTGAGGGGCGTGGGACTTGCTTATGTTGTTCTTGACGAATATGCTTCTATGAAGGTAGAGGTATGGGAACAGATTATAAGACCTACGCTTTCAGATGTAAAAGGTGGTGCACTCTTTATTGGTACGCCAGCCGGTAAAAATCACTTCTATGATTTGTTTTTAGAGGCAGAGAAAGATGAAGACTGGGAAGCATTTCAGTATACATCTACAGACAACCCTCTAATAGACCCTAAAGAAGTAGAAGTAGCAAAAAGAACGATGTCTACACAGGCATTTAGACAAGAATTTGAAGCCTCGTTTGTAAGTTTTACTGGAGGCATCTTTAAAAATGAATGGATTAAGTATGATGAGAATGAACCGGAGGAAGGCAATTTTGTTATTGCGGTTGACCCTGCGGGCTTTGAAGCAGTGGAGAAAGAGCGTGGTCTTAAAGGGAGCAAATTAGATGAAACAGCTATATCAATCGTTAAAATCCACGGTGACAAGTGGTGGGTTAAAGATATACTCCACGGTAGATGGAATATTAAAGAAACTGCTTCTAAAATACTACAGGCTGCAATTGAAAATCAAGCAACTACTGTAGGAATAGAATCTGGGGCGTTAAAGAACGCTATCTTACCTTATCTGCAAGATGAGATGAGAACACAAGGTAGATGGGTAGTCATAACAGATGTAACCCACGGTGGTAAGAAGAAAGCAGATAGAATTACTTGGGCTCTCCAAGGTAGAATGGAACACGGTAAGATTTCATTTAACCGTAATCCTAGTTGGAATGGAGATTTAGAGACCCAGTTAATGGAATTTCCTAGCAAGGGAACACACGATGACATTATCGACTCTCTTGCCTATATAGACCAAGTTAGTGTAGCAGATTTTATGCACACAATAGAAATTGAACAGGAGTGGGAACCATATGATGAAGTTGCAGGATACTGATGGACGAAAATAAATATCAAGGACTAGCAGGTTGGCTACACACTCGACTAGATGAGTGGAGAGACCACAGAGACGCTAACTATTTATCTAAATGGGATGAATATTATCGTCTATGGCGTGGCATATGGCAGGCTTCAGACAGAACTAGGCAGTCTGAGAAGTCTCAACTAATATCCCCTGCACTACAACAAGCTGTTGAATCCTCAGTTTCTGAAATCGAGGAAGCTACATTTGGCAGAGGTAAGTGGTTTGACATTAAAGATGACATACTAGACCAAGACAAGCAAGATGCAGAGTATGTACGCAATCTTCTGCAAGAGGACCTTGAGTCTACGGGCTGTAAAGATGCTTTATGTGAGGTATTCTTAAATGCTGCTATATATGGTACAGGTATTGGTAAGATATCAGTAGAAGAAAACACTTGGAGATACCCAGTTGAAGTACCTATAGAAGGAACTACTGTAACTGAAAGGATACTTGAAGAACAGGTAGTAACAGATATAAAGATAGAGCCTATATCTCCTAAAGAGTTTCTTATAGACCCGTCAGCAGTCAACATAAACGAAGCATTAGGTGTTGCACACGAAATAATTAAGCCTAGACATACCATTATTGAGGGTATAGAGAACGGTACATATAGAGATGTACCTATAGAAGGTAACTATAATGAAGATTTCTTAGATGGTTTTGACCCAGAAACTAGCAGAGCAGATGCTTCAGACCAAATAAAGATTACAGAATACTGGGGTAAAGTACCCGCTAGGTTCTTAGAAGAAAATGAATCTATGGATGACTTTGAGTACAACTCAGACGAGTTAGTAGAAGCTGTAGTCACTATGGCAAACGACAGGTACATACTTAGGGCAGATAGAAATCCGTTTATGATGACGGACAGACCTTTTGTTAGCTACCAACACGACCTTGTACCATCAAAATTCTGGGGTAGAGGGGTTTGTGAAAAGGGCTTTAACCCACAAAAAGCATTAGACGCCGAGATGAGAGCGCGTATAGACTCGTTAGCTCTGACCACTACACCAATGATGGCTGCAGACGCGACAAGACTACCGCGTGGAGTCAGACTAGAGGTCAGACCGGGTAAGACTATTCTTACTAATGGCGACCCAAGGCAAGCAATAATGCCTTTAGCTTTAGGTAGCACCGACCAAAATACATATACGCAAGTAGCCTCTCTACAAAATATG
>Ga0222715_10000951_pt1 | contig 28565 bp, 26 predicted proteins | sample C33_9DmetaG_FD_165056 | JGI IMG/M metagenome (GOLD analysis project Ga0222715, IMG submission 165056) | Estuarine water microbial communities from San Francisco Bay, California, United States - C33_9D | ecosystem: Environmental > Aquatic > Marine > Unclassified | place: USA: California...
GATTATGGAAACGCCGGCTTTGCCGGCGTTTCTATTTTAATTCTAATCGATTCGCTAATTTTACCCTATGGCACATTCGATAGCACCCTCACTCCTAGCCGCTGATTTTGGAAATCTCAACGAGGCGATTTCAAAAGTAAATAAGAGCTCCGCTTCTTTATTACACCTAGATGTAATGGATGGACAATTCGTTCCGAACATCTCTTTTGGCGTACCAGTGATTGAGGCAGTTGCTAAGGTTTCAACCAAACCTCTTGACATTCATTTAATGATTGTTGATCCAGACAGATATCTAACCACTTATGCCGCATTTAAGCCTGAATACCTCACTATTCATTTAGAAGCATCCACACATCTACATCGCAGTATTCATCAAATTAAAGAACTAGGATGTAAGGCAGGTGTCGCTATTAATCCTCACACCAACATTGAATTACTTAAGGATACGATTAAAGACATTGATCTAGTTTGCGTAATGAGTGTTAATCCAGGTTTTGGAGGACAGTCGTTTATCGAAAACACCTACGATAAAGTGATTGCCTTGAAAAAGTTAATAACGGAGACCAACTCAAACACTTTAATCGAAATTGACGGGGGGGTTACAAAGAATAATGCCGAAAAATTAAACCGCTGTGGAGCTGATATTTTGGTTGCCGGAAGCTCAGTTTTTCGAGCTCCATCAATTGTTGAGGCAATAACAGCACTTCATGGATAAAAAGTACGATTTAATCATCGTAGGTGCAGGTCCGATAGGAATTGCTTGTGCGCTAGAGGCACAAAGACGAGGATGGTCATACACCATTATCGAAAAAGGGACGCTGGTAAACTCACTTTATCATTATCCGAAAGGAATGCAGTTTTTTTCCTCTTCAGATAATTTAGAGCTCGACAATATCCCTTTTATCTGCAAAGAACCAAAACCCTTTCGATCTGAAGCACTTCAATACTATCGCGCAGTTGCACAGTCGAGAAATTTAAACATTAAGTTATTCGAGCACGTTCATACCACACATAAAACCCATGACGGCAACTTTTCTATTACCACTTCAAAGGGGTCTTATCGCTGTTCAAATCTGGTGATTGCTACAGGTTTTTTCGACTACAGCAACCAACTAAACATTCCTGGAGAAGAGCTTGCTCATGTAAGTCATTATTTTGATGATGCTCATTTTTACGCTAATCAAAGAGTTGCTATCGTAGGTGCCAACAACTCAGCGGTGGATGCTGCTTTACAATGCTACCGAGCTGGAGCAAAGGTTGAGATGATTATCAGAGGAGATGCTATCGGAGAACGAGTGAAATATTGGGTACGGCCAGAAATTATTAATCGAATTGCTGACGGCTCTATAACCGCTCATTACCAAAGTCATCTCAAAGAAATACACGATGATCACCTCCTTATTTCAAAGGGCAATGAAACTAAAAAATTAGCTATTGATTACGTCCTGCTAATGATTGGGTATCGACCTGACTACTATTTCCTCAAGCAGGCTGGAGTAACTTTTGAAAACGACCCAATGGAAACTCCGAAATACAATCCTGAAACCTTAGAGACTGAGATTGACGGCCTTTTTCTCGCAGGGGTAGTACTCGGAGGATTAAAAACAAATGCTTGGTTCATTGATAATTCAAGAGATCACGGACTAAAGATTTGTGAGGCTATCGAGAAAAGGGATTAACGAATTTTAATTATTTTTGTAACCCAATTCAGAGATCAATATGGCTTTACAGAATCAGGTAATGGATGCCCTCAAGGCAGCAATGAAAGCAAAAGACGCTGTGGCTTTAGAATCACTACGAGCAATAAAGTCAGCGATACTTCTTCAGCAAAGCGAAGCAGGCGCAAAAGAATTGAGTTCTACTGATGAAATTAAGCTACTACAAAAACTAGTCAAACAAAGAAAAGATAGCGCGGCTCTCTACAACGAACAAGGTAGATCAGACCTAGCCGACCCAGAGCTAGCACAAGCTAAAGTTATCGAGCAATTCTTGCCAGAGCCCTTATCAGAGACAGATCTTGACCAATTGATTAAAGAGGTCATAAACGATCTTTCTGCAGAAGGAATGAAAGATATGGGACGAGTTGTTGGAGAGGTTAATTCGAGAGCAGCAGGTAGAGCTGAAGGAAAAGTTATCGCCCAAAAGGTTAAAGACCATCTAAGCAACTAATTTACTGGCCGCGTAGTTCAACTGGATAGAATATCAGATTTCGGCTCTGAGGGTTGGGGGTTCGAATCCTCCCGCGGTCACTTAAGGATAAAAAAGAGGGGTTCAAGAAGAACCCTTTTTTTATAGGGGTTATCAGAGATTGTATCTAAAAGACTTGACGTATCGAAGGTAATTATTTCTTTCATAAAATGACTCAAAATGTCATACAGGTGGTATGTTTAGCTTGGGGATTGGAATGATGTTTCCCGAGAATAATAGAGAACTAGCGTTATTTGAATGTACTCACTGTAAGAAGTACTTCTCCCAGAACAAGAACCTAAAGCGAAATGATATTATACAGCGAAGGTATTTGCAGCGACTAAATCATAGGCATATCCTCTTCCTTCAATTCAGTTACATCTAAGCCTCTGAGATAAGTAAGTGACACATTAAGATTAGAATGACCCATAGAAGTTTCAGGTTATCCCAAAAAAAAAGGCGGTTAAGCCAACCATAGCCTACCTACCTTTTTAATAAAATAGGGTGTGAAGCCCTATGGTGTAAATGTAGACTATTTAATCTTAAATCCGCCCCCTTATCGAATAATTATATTCTTAGACATCAATACGGGCATATCCTCTTCCTTCAATTCAGCCACATCTAAGCCGCTTAAATAAGTCAGACTAACAGCTAAAGAAGAACGTCCCTTAATATTTAGTGGTTTCATCTATTCAAATAAGTATATTGTATATCAATACTTTAAACTAAGAATATGAAAAAATACTTACTCAAATACTCTCTTGAGTTCTTGGTCATTGTGATGGGTATATCTATATCTTTTTTTATACAAAAGAGGAATGCAAAAGATTATCAAGAAGAATTAAAAAATCAATCCTTGAGAAGGATTATCAAAAATATTGAAGTTGATATAAAAGACTTAAAATTTAATTTTAAGGTCCAAATGATTGCTTCTAATGCCACAGATTGGTTAGTTAAAAACAACACTAATTATTCAAACATTTCCCAAGACAGTATTGGAATTTATCTAAATAACGCAATCCTTTTGAATACAATTTTTGTTGATAATCAAGAGGAGTATCGGGCTTTACAAAACTCAGGATTAATTGAACTAATTGAAAATGAAAAAACAGTAACCGCTCTTCAAAACAAATATATGCGTCACGAATTTTATAAAAAAATTGAAGCTATAATAATAGAAGAAACCTCTTTTTTAAGTGATTTTTTATATGAAAATACTCTTTTGAAAAGTCAAAATAAAAATGAAGATGGATATACTTATGATAGGGTTTATTTAACAAAAAACAAAATTCCTCATAAGGTTTTAGAGAGGTTAAAAGTAAAAGCAAGCTTTCATTCTTCTTATGCCGATTTAATTAAATATAGGATTAAAAATGATAGTTTATTGATTGAATATTTAAAAACAGAGACTAATCCAAATTAAATCATAGGCATATCACTTTGCTCCAACTCGCTGACTTCTAATCCTCTAAGGTTGTTTTAACTAATAGATAATTAATAGTGCATATCTTCTTCCTTTAACTCAGCTACATCTAAGCCTCTTAAATAAGTTAGGGATACCAGTATATTTGAATGCCCCATAGCCGCTTTTAGTTTCTCTATTGAGCAACAAATAAGCACTATTTATAATCAAAAAAACACCCTCTATTCAGGAGGGTGTTTTCTTAAATTGATAAGTGATATTCAACTTTAATCCATTTTAAAGTCTGAATTTTTTGATTTTACAATCATATAAACAAAAATTAAGGCTAAAGCTAAGTGTGCATACCCATATTGAGCAGGAACATCTGTTCTTAATTGAAGAACAATATATCCCTGTAGGGTGTTTAGAACAATAATTGAAAGGGCAATTTTTCTGGCTAAATGGACAGCCGCTATATTCTTAGAATCATAAGTGATTTTACTTGGAAAAGTTATAATTGCAGCACATAAAAAGGCTACAGCAGTTATAAGATTGCCGTAATCACCAGTCAAATGAAACTGATTAGATTCTCCCATTACAGGAAGAAGAGAGAATAGAAAAGTACCTAAAAGTAAGTTTCTGCGATTCATTTTAATCGCTCCATAGGCAGCTATTGCAATCGTTACAATACTGCTTACCGTAAAAAAAATTGATAATGCATCCATATTGAATATTTATTGGTTAAGTATTTCAATATAATAAATAAGCGTTTATTGCAATTAAATATTTACTTTAACATACTAAGGACTAAACTTAATAAAATGAAAAATTTATTATCCCTATTACTTTTTATTTCAATAATTAGCTGTAATCAATCGCCAGCAGAAAAATTAAATGGGCAATCTGAACAAATTGAGATAGATGTTAAAATGTATTCAGAACTCTGGGATAGATTCCTTTCGGGAGAAACAGACGCAATAAGTGAATTAACTTTTACAGAAGATGTGGTTGTAGTTACAGAGCAAGGTAATATAGAAGGAATAGAAGCAGTCAAAGAATTTTATCTTAACTACTTAGAGGGTTTTTCAGAAATAGAATTTATAATAATAGATGCCTTTGGAAGAGGAGATAAATTAATCAAACATTACAATTTTAAAGGAAAGCATACAGGAAACTTTATGGGAATTCCTGCAACGGGTAATTACCTAAATCTTTCTGGAACAACAATAGTTACTATGAGAGATGGGAGGATTGCCAGAGAACAAGACTTTTTCAATATGCAATCCTTATTAGACCAACTACAAAATGGTAAAGGACAAGTGACTGTGGACGAATATCAACCCATTAATTAGTTCTCATCTTATCCTCTAGGATATTTTTTAAATCATTTAATGTAATTAAATAATACTTCAGCGCAGCAATGCGGGTATTGTAATACCTCATCTGAACCAAAAGCTCGGTTTGTACGCTTTTATCCGTTTGAAATACCTTATGTAACTCTTCAAGATATTTTGTTAGGGTGACTTGGTTATTTTCTCCACTTAAAATAATTCTTGGATAATTAGAGGTTATTAAATTGATTAAGTTGATTTTTAACGACTTTTCATACTCTACCGTTGACTTAACTAAACCAAAATCTTGATTATGTAAACGGGTGAGTAAATCCGATATTTCCTGTGAATTAATATACTTCAAATCTCCTGTATTTACCATAGATTCATATCTATTCATAGGAGGGGAAAAATCCCGATAATAAATCAAATTATATTCTACCCTACTTTTACTTATCGCAATACTTTCTATTTCATCTGTATCTAAATCCTCCTTTAAAAGATTGGAGTAAATCTCAATGTCTTGATTCCAAATCTTCAGCCTTTCATTAGAATAATTTTCTATCTCTTGGACTTCAAGAAATAAACTATTTAAAACCCTTAATCTTTCATTTTTTATATCATTATCTATAGAAACCTGATTTATCCAAAATGAAACACTTATACCAGTGATGATAACAATAGACTCAAGTAAATATTTAATTAGATATTTTCTCATATTTAAATATACTTGAAATAAGCAAGTAATGTCTCTTATCTAAATCATAGGCATATCCTCTTCCTTTAATACCGTTATATCCAATCCCCTTAGGTAGGTCAAAGACACTAAAATGTTAGAATGACCCATAGCTGTCTTTAACTTCTCTATAGAGCCTGTTCGTTTGTAGATATCAATAGCCCCGGTATGTCTGAAAGAGTAGAGCGTTTGACCCTCTTTAAGAAGCTTGGAACGCTTTTTGAATCTGCCCCAAGCTGATTTGAAGTATTCTGGATTAGGCGCTCTTAAATCGCTTGTAAATAGGTTATGCTCGGGGATTGATGGTGTAAGCACCTCCCTTATATAAGAAGGAACAGGAACCACTCTATTTCTACCTGATTTGTTTCTAGAACCAGATAGTCTTATAGTAGATAAGTCTTTACTAAAGTCTCCCCAAGTAAGCTCTCTGACCTCCCTATGAGGTCGGAGCAAGCATCCGTAAGTAAGCAAACAACATAAATAGAGGTTAGCATTGTAATTCTTTATCTCCTCTAGTAACTCAGCAACATTATCAATAGGCTTATTAAGAGTAGCCTTTGCTCTCTTATTGCGTATGCCTTTCATTGGCTTCTTCTCCCATCCTATCTCGTTTGCTGCATTGAATAGAACAAGAAGATTCCGTCTCATATTGTTATAGGATGTAGGACAGTCATAAAACGACAACAGCTTCTCAATTGCCATTGTATTGATTTCAGACCCTTTCATTCTGCGCTTAAGCATCCGAAAAGAGTATTCTAACTGCCTGTGATAATGTCTAGCTATTCCTTGAGCCTTCTTATTCTCTAAAACCTTTTCTATTATTTTAAGGTCATTTAAACTAGATAACCCATTTACTCTCGCTTTATCATTAAGGTCAATACCTGCAATCATTAAACTATAAACCTTTGCAGCCAAAACCTTGGCTTGACTTAAGCGTTCATCAATCGGAAAAGAATTAGGATTCAGACTAAGACCAAATAAATGACCATTCTGTAATCGCATTCTTTTGTTTTGATAGTAAATAATTAGCTCAACACGACCGTCTAGACGTTGACGAATTTTAGGATAAGAGACTGACTCAAATTGACTCATAATTGACACATAATTTAGATTAAACGTGTCAAGCCCTTTGTTTACAATATTTCAACTGGATAGAATATCAGATTTCGGCTCTGAGGGTTGGGGGTTCGAATCCTCCCGCGGTCACTTAAGGATAAAAAAAGAGGGGTTCAAGAAGAACCCTTTTTTTATGCGCATTAGCGAAATAAGCAAAGCTTAATTGAGTAGATGTGTGTAAGAAAAGTCTTGCGCGAGCAAGCCTCTTTTTTATTTAGACTACGGAGCAAAAGAGGAAAACATAATTTATTGGGTAATCCTCCCGCGGTCACTTAAGGATAAAAAAAGAGGGGTTCAAGAAGAACCCTTTTTTTATGCGCATTGGCGAAATATCCTGAATTGTATCTTTGTCAAAAATTGCTTTGAAAAACCTATTAACCCTTTTCGCGCTCTTTTTGGGTGCTAACCTGCTTTTCGCACAAGAAGTCAGTATTAGAGGAACCGTGGTCGATGAATTCGGCTATCCACTCGCTGGTGCAGAAATTATTTTAGTCGATACCCCATTAGGCGCACAAACCGATATTGATGGTATTTATTCAATAAGTGGTGTAACTCCTGGATCTTACAATCTGAGTGTACGGTTTTTGGGATATGAGTCACAAACCCTCTACAATATAATCGTAAAGTCAAAGGGTAATCCCGAATACAACTTTAGTCTTTCGCCAAAAGCAGAAGCACTAGAGGGAGTAGTGTTGCAGGCAGATAACTTTATCTCTCGACCTAAGGAATCTCCGCTTTCTACCAGAACCTTATCAGCAGTGGAGCTCGCTACCTATCCCGGTGGAAACAACGATGTTGTGCAAGTAGCTCAAACCCTACCTGGAGTATCACCTTCGGTGGGTGGTTTTCGTAATGATCTGATCATTAGAGGTGGGGCGCCCAATGAAAGTGTTTATTATTTAGATGGTATTGAAATTCCTAATATCAATCACTTCAGTACACAGGGAAGTGCTGGAGGGCCGGTCGGAATGATTAATGTTTCCTTCATAGAAAACGTCACCTTATCCGCTTCGTCCTTTGATGCGCGCTACGACAATGCACTTTCAGGTGTGCTACAGTTTGAACAGCGAAAGGGTTCGAGTGAAGGGTGGAATAGAAATATTCGAGTTAGTGCTAGTGAAACGGCATTAACCTTTGACGGGCCAATTTCTAAAAAAACAACGTTTATAGGATCGTTAAGAAGAAGCTATCTACAGTTCTTATTTGAGCTTATCGGTTTACCTATCCGTCCAGACTACTGGGATTATCAATACAAGATAGATCATACCATAGATGACTATAATTCAATTAGTCTAATCGGCATCGGAGCGATTGATGATTTTAGTGTAGAAGCACCTGAGGTCTTTGACGAAGAAGCTACTGCCCAACTGGAACAGTCTCCATTTATAGATCAAAGGACTCATGTGGCCGGAATTAGTTGGCAGCATAAATTAAAATCTCAGCCAGGAAAATTCACACTCAGCCTATCCCACAACCGATTGCAAAACACATTTACCCAGTTCATTGACCCTGAAAATGAGACAGGCGCCTATTTTATTAATGAATCCCTAGAGGCTGAAACTAAATTGAGGTTTGATCTAGTACGGTATCTTGGAAGGTTAAAGTGGGCCTACGGGATGAATGTGCAGCGATCGAATTATGAGAACAATACCACTATTGAACGAATCAATAATTCATTCTTTTCTGCTATCGAATTTTCTAAATATGGGCTATTTACTCAGCTTAGTGGGAACCTAGGCGCGAAAACGGAGTTTACTCTTGGGCTTCGCCTCGATAATGATAGCTTCACTAAAAACAATTTACTTGACCACATTTCACCAAGAGGCGCATTGACCTATAATTTCAATGATGACCTGAGTGCAACTTTAGGAATTGGGCGTTATTTCAAAATACCTACCTACACCCAATTGGGTTATCAAAGCGCTGGAATCTTTGTAAACGAAAATCTGAGCTATGTACAATCAGATCACTTGACTGCAGGGATCAAAAAGTACTTTGGTAATACAACTTTACTATCTATTGAAGGATTTTTAAAATCGTACAGCAACTATCCTATATCAGTACTTGATGAGATTTCATTGGCCAACAAAGGAGCTGGTTTCGAGGTATTGGGTAATGAAGAAGTAGAAAGTAGTGGTAAGGGCCGAAGCTATGGGCTAGAATTATCATATCAGCAAAAGTTGAGTAATAATTTCTATGGCTTATTTTCTTATACTTATTTCTTCAGTGAATTCAGTGGATTAGATCCTAATATTTATAGAAGAAGTACCTGGGACAGCCGTCATCTTGCCTCTTTTACTGGCGGATACAAACTCAATAAAAATTGGGAAATCAGCTCGAGGTTCAGATATAATGGGAAGACACCTTACGCTCCCATTGATGAGACCTTCAGTCTAACTAATTATCCAGAACTTCGACTAGACTACGACTTACTAGGTAATGAGAACTATCTTTTAGATCCCTTCACTCAACTCGATCTTCGAATTGATAAAAAATGGAATTTCACCTCAAGTAGTTTCAACCTTTTCATCGAAGTTCAGAATTTATTATCGGCTGACAACCCAACACCTCCCGAATACGGATTAGCACGAAACATTGATGGATCAATAAAAAACCCTTCACAACTCAAGGAAATACCTAGAAGTGAAGGGCAATTTATACCGAGTATCGGACTCGTCTTCGATTTCTAGTCTACATTATCGTGCAGAAAAGAATTATTCGTTCTTAGTTGTGTGTCACCGTTTTGATCCTCACTCAAAGTGGTTCTTGAAACCTTAGACCCCTCAGGCACCTCGTCAAATTCAACACCAGCACGTTTATAAGCCGGTACGCGTTCAATTTCATCTAATTTGATTGAACCCTTATTGAATTGATGATTGAAGTTTTTGAAGGCCTGAATACGTTGTTCTTTACGAGCAGCAAGAATTTCTTCGGTTTCACTCAAACTCATCTCGTAAGGATTACTTTCGGTTTGAGCTGCTGGAGCAGCGCTAGAAGGAACCTTTAAATCTTCTCTTGTAGAAAGAACAAAATCCAATTCTTCCTCCGGTTCTGTTGGAGTTGTGGTACCTGATGGTTGTGTATTTACCGGTGTAATTTCATCAGTATCAGAGAATAGATCGAACACAACGGTTGGAGCTGTCTCTTCGCTATCTATCTCATCAGTCACTAGGGGTAATTCAAATGAAAAATCATCCTGACCAAATGAAGAGCGTACAGGGCTTACTACTTCAGCGTCAATTACCTCAATCTCTTTAATCAATTCAGAAGTATCAACAATTACAAAATCATCATCAAGATCATCCTCTACATTAAATTCAATTACCTCAGCAGTTACGGGTAAATCACGAATAAGATCAGAAGTATTTATAAGTGGATTCTCCTCTACAGGCTCTGGAGAATTTAGTTTAAAACTATCCTCCTCTTCCTCGAATGAAAAGCTAATTTTCTCTTCAATTTCTGACTCTTCTTCTAATTGAAATACCGTTTTCGAAGGCTCCTGGTTAACCTCAGTCTTAGGACTTAGCAGTTCATGGGAATTTACCTCTATCGAACGAATGGTTTCAGAAGTGTCAAAACCTAGCGTTTGATCATTCACCGCTTTTGACTCTCCATCTAAAGTGTGAATAATTCGTTGCGTTTGATGGGTGACAATATACTCTTGTTGATCAGAATCAAAACCTGTTGCTATAACAGTCACAGAAATGGCGTCGCCTAAAGACTCATCCTCCCCTACACCCATAATGATATCGGCATTATAACCAGCTTCAGATTGAATATGATCGTTGATCTCACCGATCTCGTCAAGGGTAATTTCATCGGTGCCAGAGACGATAAGTAATAGAACGTTCTTCGCACCTTTGATTTTATTATCATTGAGGAGTGGACTGTCAAGTGCGGACTCGATAGCGATGCGTGCACGGTCTGCACCAGCGGTAACTGCAGCTCCCATAATTGCTGTTCCGCTATTTGACAATACGGTTTTTGCGTCTCTAAGGTCAATGTTCTGCAAGTAGTGGTGGGTAATTACCTCTGCAATTCCCTTCGCTGCCGTGGCGAGTACTTCATCGGCTTTACTAAAACCTGATTTGAATCCGAGATTACCATAAATTTCACGGAGCTTGTTGTTATTAATGACGATAAGTGAATCTACACTCTCGCGTAATTTATCTAATCCCTTCTGAGCTTGAGAATAGCGCGTATTTCCTTCAAATTTGAAAGGAATAGTTACGATACCCACGGTAAGAATACCCATCTCCTTAGCCAAACCAGCAATGATAGGTGCAGCACCCGTTCCAGTTCCACCACCCATACCTGCAGTAATGAAAACCATTTTAGTTTGCTGCTGTAAAAGACCTTTTAACTCCTCTAATGACTCCAATGCAGCCTGCTCACCAATCTCTGGATTTGCACCAGCGCCTAGACCTTCGGTAAGGTTAAGGCCCAACTGAATTTTATTCGGCACGGGGCTATTTTCAAGTGCTTGACGGTCGGTATTACAGATCACAAAGTCAACTCCTTTGATTCCTTCACGGTACATGAAGTTTACAGCGTTACTTCCTCCACCGCCAATACCAATGACCTTAATTACATTGCTTTTATGCTTCGGTAAGTCAAAATTGATGTTTTCTAATTCAAAACTCATAGGTCGGTTGCGTTTTATTTAGTCGGCTAATTCGTCAAAAATATTCTTTGCTTTATTCAAAAAGATTCCCAACAATCCACCTTTCTTTGGCTCATTTACGGCCTCATTTTCTTGTGCTGGGGTATCGTCAGTATCTTGTTGTTCAATTACAGGGTTAGTTTTTGCCTGTATTTCTTGTATTTCTAATGCACCCATCAGTAAACCAACTGCGGTGGCATACATAGGACTAGCAATTTCTGGGCTAGAGTTACCTGCAAGGTGTTCATTCGGGTATCCGATTCGGGTATCCATTCCGGTAATGTATTCAACTACCTGCTTAAGGTGTTTAAGTTGGCTTCCTCCACCTGTAATAACAATACCTGCGATCAGTTTCTTCTTCTGGTCACCTTGTGCATAGTTCTTAATTTCAGCATTGACTGCTTCAATAATCTCAACTACCCGAGCATGTATAATCTTCGAAAGTGTCTTTAAGGTGATCTCCTTTGGCTCTCTACCTCTTAAGCCAGGGATCGATACCACTTCATTTTCGTTATTTTCGCCAGGCCATGCAGAACCAAACTTTACTTTTAGCAGTTCGGCTTGCTTTTCTATAATTGCACAACCTTCTTTGATATCCTCTGTAATAATGTTACCACCGAAAGGAATCACTGAGGTGTGTCTGATAATTCCGTCTTTGAATACAGCTAAGTCTGTGGTACCCCCTCCAATATCAACTAGTGCTACCCCTGCTTCCATTTCTTCCTGACTCAAAACGGCCTTAGCAGAAGCGATAGGCTCCAAACAAACATCTTGAACTTTAATATTAGCACTTACGATACAACGGTGAATATTCTTGATTGAAGCCACTTGACCTACAACCACATGAAACTTGGCCTCTAATCGGTTTCCATACATACCGATGGGCTCTTTAATTTCAGATTGGGTATCTACCTTATACTCTTGCGGAAGCACATGAATAATCTCCTCACCAGGCAACATTTGTAGCTTTTTTACCTGCTGCTCGAGTCGCTTCAGATCGTCTTCACTAATTACCTCTTCGGGAGCTTCTCTGGTGATATAATCTGAAGTCTGTAAGCTTCGTATATGCTGACCTGCAATACCGGCGACCACTTCAGAAATGGCCACTCCTGAGACACTTTCTGCCTCTTCAACTGCAGCTTGGATGGATTGAACCGTTTGAGTAATATTATTCACCACTCCACGATGGACACCCAAACTTTTGGCTTTACCAATACCTACAACCTCAACTTTCCCAAATTCATTCTCCTTACCGATAATAGCAACGATCTTGGTCGTACCGATATCTAAGCCTACTGAATATGTTTCTTGTTCCATACGGTTACTTTTTGGTAGCCACTACCTGATTATTAAAAGACAAATTCACTATTCGATATTGTACTAGCGATTTCTCTTGCTCTGCTTTTATTAGAAAAGCAATCAACTTCGTCATCTTTTGCTCAATGTTCACTGCTTCTCCAATAATTACCTCGAAGGGCAACGAGTTAAAAAGGAGCGAAAAACGGCGCGAACCAATTTGCTTAATTTCTTTTAAATCCTTGTTCAAGAGTTCTCTGCTTTCAATACCAGCAAGTATCTCAATCACGTCAGATCCTTCAATTTCAAAAGCTTCATTCGGACGAATCAAAGCGACCTCAGGCTCATATCGGCTTGTCAAGGGAAGCTCATCCCCTAGTTCATCGATATAATAAGGTTTTGAACCAATCACCTTAGCTCTAACCTTTTTTTGCTGAATTTCAGCCACTAAGACTCCCGAAATTGTGCTGAATACCTCAGCATTTCGAACACCAGACATCGATTCAATGCCTTTTTCCGCCTTACTCAAAACTATCCCATCTTTTAGGCTCGCGCTGTATTGTTGAACAATTTGTATTAACAATTTATTAACCGAGTCGGCATCAACCAGCGTTTGTTTCTTTTGATCGAACCGAATATCTATATGACTTGCAGGCCTAACTTCCTGTTGAAACAGAGAAACAACAATTAATATCCCCATTAAAACGGTAACACTAATGAACTGTATAAGTGATTTAAACCGTTTCACTGTTCTAGAAGTTTTTGAATCGACTTAGATAAATTGGCAATATCGCCAGCACCAAGAGTAACTAATACCTCGGGGGGGTTAACGGATATACGCGACAGGACCTCCTCTTTTGAAATTAATTCTAGACAAGAATCTCCATTCAACAACAGCTCAGAACTTACCCCCTGAATCGGAGCTTCACGGGCTGGATAGATGGGTAATATCCAAACGTTATCAAATAGACCTAAAACCTCGGTAAACTCCTTTGCAAAATCTCTAGTTCGAGAATATAAATGAGGCTGAAAAATTGCCGTAATCGATCGATTCTGATATCGCGAACGTAGCAGCTGATGCATTGCCTTAATTTCACTAGGATGATGCGCATAGTCATCGTAATAAACGACCTGATTGTTTTCAAATAATTTTGACGCTCTGCGTTTTGCTAAAGGGAGTGTATTGAAAATGGGGATAAGCTTCTCAAAAGAGACTATATCCTTTGCAATAATATAGGCCGCGAGAGTATTGAGTAGATTGTGATTGCCATAAAAAGGAACAGTTACTGAGATAGCAGAGCTATCCTTAGCATGGATTTTAAAATTCGTTCCACACTTCGTTAATTCAACATCAGTAATATACCACTCATTCTCAGGAGAAAATCCATAAGAAATTGGTCTTGTTAATTTTACAGACTCGTGAGCGATCAAAGCTCCTGAAGTTTGACTAACGAATTGAGTAAAAGAATCTAGGATAGCTTGGTAATCCTTGTAAATATCTAAATGATCAGACTCTATCGAGGTAATAATAGAAGCGTGCGGATGCAACGCTAAGAAGGAGCGATCAAACTCATCTGCCTCAACCACAAAATATTCTGAACCTGCTGAATAATAATTCGAATTCAAATCGTTTGAAATTCCGCCAAGAAAAGCGGTAAACGAAATGTTAGACTGTTTCAAAAAATGAGTGAGAAATGTAGCGGTCGTAGTCTTTCCGTGTGTACCTGCCACTGCAAGTACCTTTCCAGATTGAACTATTTCACCCAAAAACTGAGCTCTCTTTAAAGTTCGAACTCCTTTTGATAAGGCATACTTCAGTTGCGGATGTTCATTCGTAACTGCAGCAGTATAAATTACCAGGAGGTTACTCGAAAACCTTTCAATGAATGAGAAATCATTAAGATCATAACCAATATGCGCACCCTCATCGGTTAATGCTTGACATAAATCTGTTTGATCGCGATCGTATCCTCCAACCACATCGCCTCGATCTAGCAGAAAGCGAGCCAAGGCCGACATTCCAATACCTCCAATTCCTATGAAATAGTACGACTGTTTCATCTTAATCGTTCTGCTATTAATTGTACAATAGTCTCAGCAGCCCTAGGTCTAGCTTCAGCCTTAAATCGATTACCCATTGCCGGATTTCTCGACTGAACATATTCAAGAAAACGCTTCAGAATACTAAAATCAGATAGTTCGCTTTCTCTAAGAATCATAGCGGCATCTAGAGCCACCATACTCTCTGCGTTTTTGGTTTGGTGATCTTCTGCAACTAAAGGTGAGGGAATAAAAAGCGTCGGTTTACCCACTCCAGCGAGTTCAGAAATGGCTCCCGCTCCTGCCCTAGAAATAATACCTGAAGCTAGTTGGTAGACAGCCCCCATATTTTCAATAAAAGAGACGACTTTCACCAATTTACTCTCATAGTCTTTATAGGTGTTGTAGTACATTTTTCCGCATTGCCAAAGCACTTTAAAACCAAGGCTAGTGATTAGATCTAATTGTTCACTTAACCATTTATTCATTGCAGCAGAACCTAAACTACCTCCAAGCATTAAAACAACTTTATCTGAAGTGTTAAAACCATAGGTGCTTGCAGCCGCGGCGCGATCTATCTGGTTCGTAATCAAAGATGATCTAATGGGATTACCCGTTAGAACCACCTTAGATTTCGGAAAGAATCGATCCATATTGGGATAGGCAACACATATAACATCTGCTTTAGGTGAGACCCATTTATTAGTTAGACCTGCAAAAGCATTCTGTTCTTGGATCAAATAAGGAATCTTTAAAATGGAGGCTACAAAAAGGAGCGGCCCACTAGCGAAACCTCCTGTACCCACAACATAATCGGGTTTGAACTTCAGTAATAGAAAAAAAGATTGAAGCAAACTCGAAAGGAGCATCACCGGCAACAGCAAATTTCTTAAACTAAACTTTCTTTGAATACCTGTGATCCAAAGCCCTTTAATCCGATATCCAGCCTTGGGCACCAGCTCCATCTCCATTCTACCTTGGGCACCGACGAACAGAAATTCTGCATCGGGATAAGTAACTTTAAGTGCATCAGCAATAGCAATTGCTGGGTAGATATGTCCCCCAGTACCTCCGCCCGATATCAGAAATCGATAATTCATTTACGACTTAGATTTTTGATAGAAAATTCAGCATCTGCGAGTTTCTCCTTTTTCTTGGTGTGACTAGTTGCACTGAGAACAATACCTATTGCAATGCAAGTCATCCAGATAGAGGTTCCCCCCATACTAATCAATGGTAAAGGTTGACCAGTAACTGGTACTAGCTCAACAACCACTGCCATATTCAAAAACGCCTGAAATACGATCGGAAGCCCAAGTCCTACAATCAACAACTTAGCAAATATCGAAGTGGCTGCATAGGCTAAGACAGTGATACGAAAGAGAAATAGGATATAAATTAAAAGAATAAACAACCCTCCAACTAATCCGTATTCCTCAACAATGATTGCGTAGATAAAATCAGAGGTGCTTTGAGAAATTCTATTTTTAATGACGCTTTTTCCGGCACCCTTACCAAAAACACCACCCTCTGCTACTGCAATTTTTGCTAGTGTTATTTGATGACGACTGTCGTCTGTAGCCAATTCAGGATGTATGAACGACTCAACTCTATTCTTCCATGTGATTGCCCGATCTGAGGGGATTACTTCAGGAGAAGTCAATAAAAGTGTAAAAAAAAGCGCTGCACCGGCAGTTATTGAAATACCTATTGCCATGAGATACTTCAACGGATAGCCTCCCATAAAGCAGAGCATAAAAGCATTAAACCCAATAAGTGCAGCCGTCGAGAAGTTTTGCCCAACAACGAGAATAACGGTTGCAAAAATAGGGATCCACAGAGGTAAAATACTATCTCTAAAACGAACTGTGGTACCTTTAACTTTGGCTAAATAACTTGCAACACAAACCATTAACAATACACTGGATAGTGTAGATGGTTGAAAATTCATATTTAGCAAAGGCACTTTAATCCACCGTTTGGCACTCACTCCTGCAAAAGAGGTGTCTAGAGTTAAAGTATAGGCTAATAATAACAAGGAAGGGATCAACAACAACCAAGCGATCATTGCAATACGTTCGATAGGCAAGTAGTGTGTAAGGCCAATAAGTCCAAACCCTGCTATCAATAAAAACATATGTTTAAACAGAAGCGTGCTAATCACCGAGCTAGACTCACTGAAATGAATTTGTGTTCCAGCACTGTAAACTGGCAAGAAAGAAAGAATCGCTAATAGCACGGTAAGTGCCCAAATAGTACGATCTCCTCGAAGTAAGCTCAGTGCGTTTTTCATTAATCTAGAGATCTAACTACTTTCTTGAACTGCTCTCCTCGATCCTCGTAATTCTTAAATCGATCAAAGCTTGCACATGCAGGAGATAACATCACGGTGTCCCCTCGCTCCGCAAAGCGCATAGCTACGGCAACCGTATCTTCGAAAGTGGATAGTTCATGAATCTCAGAAACTACCTTGCCAAAGGTGTCTATGATCTTTTGATTATCAACACCAATGCAAAGAATAGCCTTTACTTTCTCGCGAACAAGTGGCATGAGTGCTAAATAATCATTACCCTTATCTGCACCCCCGGCAATCCAAATAACCGGTCGTTTTACCGATTCTAAGGCGAAATAAGTGGCGTTCACATTGGTAGCCTTCGAGTCGTTTATGAATCGAACTCCAGAAAACTCCTCAAAAACCTCCATTCGATGTGCAACACCGGTGAACCCTTCAATACTTTGTTTAATCGCCTCACGTCGAATGTTCTTAATCATAGCAACGGTTGAGGCTGCCATGGTATTTTTAAGATTGTGTTTTCCTTGAATCGGAATCTTTGACGTTTCCATAGTAAATGTTTGATTGTCAATAATTATTTTCAAAAGGTCACCCTCTAAAAAGGCCCCTTCATTTAATTTCTTTTCGCAACTGAACGGAATAAGCCGTGCAGCTATTTCACTCGATCTGCGCTCCACTTCTTTAGTGATAACCTCATCATCGGCATCATAGATAAAAAAATCCTCTGCAGTCTGATTTTTAACGATTCGCATCTTTGAACCGATATAATTCTTAAAAGAATAGTCATAGCGGTCGAGATGATCTGGGGTGATATTGGTAAGCACAGAAATATGTGGTCTAAACTGATCGATTCCGTCTAATTGAAAACTACTTACTTCTAGAACGTAGCTAGCCTTAGGTTGTTTGGCAACCGCGGCAGCAAAGCTGTCTCCAATATTACCCGCTAAGAGGGTATTTGAGTTGGCACTTTCAAGGATGTGATGCGTAAGGGTAGCCGTTGTAGTCTTCCCATTGGTACCGGTGATTGCAATTACCTCTCCTCCTTCTAAGAAATAATACCCCCATTCAATTTCAGAGATAATAGTTACACCATTATTCAATAGTTCTTGTATTAAAGGAACTTTATCGGGTATCCCTGGGCTTTTGATCACCAAATCAGCATGAAGAATCTTATCAACTGTATGAATTCCTTCCTCAAAAGCGATTGAACATTTCAAAAGTTGCTCTTTATACTTAGATGCGATATTCGAACGATCAGAAACAAATACCTCGAAGCCCTTTTTCTTGGCAAGTATAGCAGCACCTACCCCGCTTTCGCCGGCTCCTAAAACTACTATGTAACTTCCAGGACTTATCATTATCTAATTTTCAGTGTTACGATGCTGAGAACTGCTAAAAGAATTCCAACAATTAGAAATCGCATCACAATTTTACTTTCATGGTATCCCTTCTTTTGGTAGTGATGATGTAAAGGAGCCATAAGAAAAATGCGACGCCCAGTGCTATATTTTTTACGAGAGTACTTGAAGTATCCGACCTGTAGCATAACAGAAAGGGATTCTGCAAAGAAAATTCCACACAGAACAGGAACTAGCAATTCCTTGCGAACAATAAGTGCAATTACAGCAATAACACCTCCAATGGTTAAACTTCCCGTATCACCCATAAAAACTTGAGCCGGGTATGTATTATACCACATAAAGCCTATTAAGGCTCCGATAAAGGCTCCAGAAAAAACAACTACCTCACCCACCCTTGGGAGGTAGAAAATGTTTAAATAGTCAGCAAACAAAAAGTTTCCAGAAACCCAAGCCATGACCAAGAGAGCGAGCATAATTATTGCAGAACTCCCTGCAGCAAGACCATCAATTCCATCGGTAAGGTTAGCACCATTTGAAACCGCAGTAACGATGAAAATGACGACTGGAATAAATATTAGCCAGCCTAAATGAGACAGAGAAGGATCAATACTTGTAAGTAGGTCAGTGTAATCAAGTTCATTGTTCTTAAAAAACGGGATATTAGTCATTACCGCCTTAATCTCAGGAGCATCTTTTAAGAGAATACCTTCTACCTCCTTCTTCAAGGTTACATGTGGATGAAAATACAATACCGCTCCAACGACCCCTCCTAAGATGACCTGGCCTAAAACTTTAAACTTTCCTTTTAACCCGTCTTTATCATTCTTAAATTTCTTGATATAATCATCAATAAAACCGATTATGCCCATCCACAATGTCGATAAAAGAAGGAGCTGAATGTAGATATTAGTAAGATCTGCAAATAGTAGTACAGGGATCAGTGTTGAGCCAATGATGATTAGCCCACCCATCGTAGGAGTTCCTGCTTTTTGGGTTTGTCCCTCAAGCCCAAGATCTCGAATAGTTTCTCCAATTTGTTTTCTCTTTAGAAAATCAATGACACTTTTACCAAAAACAATCCCGATAAGTAAACTAATAACGGTAGCCAATGCCGCCCTAAACGATAAAAATCGAAATAGACTTGCTCCTGGCAGATCATACATGCGATCTAAAAAGTCAAATAAAGTATAAAGCACTATCTTGAGTTTAAGGATTTAGATAATTGTTCGTAATCGCTGAAAGGAATTCTCCTATCCCCTATGACTTGTTCGGTTTCATGACCTTTACCAGCCACAATAACAACGTCACCAGGATTCGCTAGAGCAACCGCCATACGAATCGCCTCAGCTCGGTCAAGCTGAATAAATACTTTAGAACGATGTTCTACAGAAACCCCCTCAAACATGGCGTCGGCAATCAATTTAGGGTCTTCACTTCTTGGATTATCTGAGGTAATAATCACCTTAGAGCTTAACCGGGCTGCAATAGCACCCATTTTAGGACGCTTCGCGCGATCTTTATCTCCCCCACAACCGACAACCGTGATGAGTGATTCATTGTGCGTTCGAATGGCATTGATCGAATCAAGAACATTTTCGAGGGCATCTGGAGTATGTGCAAAATCAACAACACCGTAGACTCCATTAGCGCCACTCACCCAATTTAAACGACCAGGAGCTGGCGTTAGTTTGGTCATAGAAGTTAGGAGTTCATCCTCTGCTAAACCCAGTTCTATTGCCGCACCATACACAAGTAACAAGTTGTATGCATTGAATCGGCCGGTTAAACGGGTCCAAAGTTCTTTTCCTTCAACACGGAGTAACATTCCGTCAAAACGCATTTCAACCACCGAAGCCTTGTAATCACATAATGAATGAAGACCGTAAAATCGTTTCTTAGCCACCGTATTTTGAAGCATAATAGCCCCATTTTTATCATCCTTATTACTGATTGCAAATGCCGATTTTGGCAGGTGATCAAACCAACTTTTCTTCACGTTTCGGTAGCTAGCGAAATCTTTGTGATAGTCAAGATGATCATGAGATAAATTGGTAAATAATGCTCCGTCAAATTGAATACCCTTTGCTCTTTTTTGATCAATTCCGTGCGAACTAACCTCCATAAAGCAATAAGCTACACCCGCATCTCTCATTTGGGCGATATAAGACTGAATCTGAAGTGGATCTGGAGTAGTATGAGTGGCTGTAAAAATTTTATTCGCTACTCTAACTTCTACCGTAGAAAGTAATCCGCAGCTATAACCTAACTCGGTAAAAAGTTGATAAAGTAATGTAGCTACCGTAGTCTTACCATTGGTTCCAGTTACTCCAACAACACGCATATCCTTGCTTGGATTACCAAAGTAATTAGCAGCAATCATCGAAAGTGCCTCTCTGTTGCAGTGGGTCTGAACATAAACAATTCCCGTCTTTAGAATGCTAGGTATTTCTTCAACCACAATTACGGAAGCCCCGTTTTCGATAGCTATATCAATGAAATCGTGACCATCAACTTTTACCCCACGAATAGCAATGAACATTGATCCTTCAGATATCTTACGCGAATCGAATGCAATTGAGGCAACCTTAGTAGAGGTACTTCCCTCAACTCGATCTAGAGATATCCCATAAAGTAAATCCTTAATTGTCTTCATTACCTGCGATTTCTAAGCCTTTTTGATTCAGCCGAAGTAACTGAAGGCGACAACACATTAAGTAGTGCAAATTGTTTGTCTAATTGAATTACTTCTTTATGTGGAGATGTTGTATAAATCTTTTGAGCAATAGATTTAAATACCGGTCCTGCAACATCAGCGCCATAAATTTTATCATTCTTATCAGGACGATACACCACGACAATACACGAGTATTGAGGATAATCTGCTGGGAAATAACCTGCGAAGGAAGAAACATAGTCGACTTCATCCTTTCCTTTTTGATAACCTACTTGAGATGTTCCAGTCTTACCCGCCATTGAGAAATAAGGATCATAAAGCTTATGAGCAGTACCAAAAGGCTTCTCCACTACATCTCGCAGTAGACGTTGAACTTTTCTCAAGGTCGCTTTGCTTGCTATCGATGGATGGACAACTTCAGGCTTAAACTGCTTCTCAATCTGATTACCTCTTCTAATCTGCTCAATAAATTGAGGCTTCAGGTAGACCCCTTCATTAGCAATTGCATTGTAGTACGATAAAACCTGTAAAGGAGTCATAGAAACTTCATAGCCGTGAGACATAAATGCCAAGGAAACCCCAGACCAACCTTTTTCACCAGGATATCTAATTTTAGGGGACGCTTCACCAGCAATCGGAATGTCGAGTGGCTGATGCAATTTCATACTGTAAAGTCGATTCACATAAGCTTCGGGGTTCTCCTTGTACCCTTCGTGAATCATTTCTGCAAACGCTGTATTTGAAGAAACCGTAAATGCAGTAGCTAATGAAATTGCTCCATAACCTCCATGACGGGAGTCGCGAATAATTCGGTCGTATACTTTATAATGACCGTATGGCGCATGGAAAACCGTACTCGTATCTACTTTACGATCTTCAAGAGCAGCCACCAAACTCATTAATTTAAATGTTGATCCAGGCTCGTATAGCGCCCCAACAGCATCATTTAGCTGTTCGGTATAACCTCCATCTGAAGATTTGGAGAGGTTGGACATCGCTCGGATAGCACCCGATTTAACATCCATCACAATCACCGTTCCTTTTTCAGCCTTATATCGAGTAAGTACACTATTTAAGGCCTGATGTGCGATATCTTGAATATTGCTATTTAGAGTGGTCACCACATCCTTACCATCCTCAGGCTCGATTCGATTATCTAGGCTCACAGGTTTCCAAAGTCCTTTCTGAATTCGCTGAACTTCTTGCATTCCCGGTTTACCTTCTAAAACTTGATCATTAAAAGCCCCTTCAATTCCGACTCTAATTTCATCGGTTCCGGTTTCTTTGTAATATCCAATCAAACGGTCGGCAAGTGGAGACAATGGCTTTTTGCGAGCGATATTCATATCAACGATCAATCCTCCTCTACCTCTACCTTTTTCAAAAATGGGAAATTCATTTAATCGGACATATTGACGATAATCTAAATCTTTCGCAATTCTAACGTATCGATCACCAGAAGATCTTGCCTTTCTGAGATAATTCACCCAATACGATGAAGACTTAGTCGTTAATCCCGCTAATGAATCGGCCAAACCACGTAGTTCAGCATTAAACGACTCCTCCTTAACAACCGTCGGGTCAAAATAAATATGATAAGACGGCACTGAAGTTGCCAAAAGTGCACCATCTACCGAATAAATGTTACCTCGCTTTGCTTCGAGGGTTTCCATCTTTCGGTTTTGGTTTAATGCAGATTGCTCTAATTCCTCTCGCTCGACGAACTGAACCGTCGCCAAACGATAGAATACACCTAAAGCAAATAGAAACAATATACCGGCAACGGCATAGATTCGAATCATCATTTGTTGCGTGTCCTTCTGTTTCATTCGACGATGAGTATTAGTGGTGGTTGATCTGTAGGCTGTAAGCCGATGGGAGCCAATTGATTTCTCAGTGTTGATTCTAAACGCGCCTTTTGAATGCGTTGACGATTATCCACATGTTCGTTTCTAAGGGCACTTAATTGTCGATTAAGGCCATCAATCTTAATCACCTTTTGATCTACACGATGAGCAGCATAAATCATCAGAATAAAAAGGAATAGCACAAAGAAGATGAATCTCCAGTTTTTATAAGCCTCTTCCTTAACTAGAGGGTGCCCCTTTAACAAGTCAATTAGAAATCGTTTCATATCGACCTATATTTATTTTCGATACGCTGAGCTACACGTAGTTTGGCACTTCGCGATCGAGTATTTTCTATTAATTCTCTTTCTGATGGCGTTTGAACGCCCCCCACCTTTTTAAAATCAACGTTAGGATTACCAAAATGATCCTTTTCAGCCTCACCCTCAAATCGAGAGCTTCGAATAAAATTCTTAACCAATCGATCTTCTAAAGAATGATAACTAATAAACACAGCTCGGGCGCCTGGATCCATCACCTTGCCTAATTGCAATAGGAGCGATTCAATTACCTCTAACTCTTGATTCACCTCGATTCGAATCGCTTGAAATACTTGAGCCAATTGCTGATTGCGCTTAGGAGCATAGATGGTAGATTCTAAAATCTGAATCAGATCAAATGTGGTTTCAATCGAACCAGCAACTCTCGCAGATTCAATAGCCTTAGCAAGGGTATAAGCATTGGGCAGATCGGCATATTTTCTAAACAAAGAAGCTAACTCCTCCACCGAAAATCTAGCAATAACATCGCGCGCGTTGATTTCCATCGATTGATTCATACGCATATCTAGTGGCGCATCAAACCGCGTAGAAAAACCCCTCTCAGCCTGATCAAATTGATGTGAGGAAACACCAAAGTCAGCAAGCAATCCGTCAATCTTACGGATATTCAAAAAACGTAAATGAGCACTTAGATTTTTAAAATTCGCCGGAACTAAAGTGAATCGCGAATCATCAATAACATTAAGCAAAGCATCCTCGTCTTGATCAAAGGCGATTAATCGTCCTGATTCGCCAAGCCTTTCTAAAATAGCTCTGGAATGACCTCCACCGCCAAAGGTGACATCTACATAGACTCCGCTCGGCTTGATATTAAGGCCTGCAATACAAGCCTCCAATAATACTGGATTATGATAGTTGGTCATTGTCAGAGAAAATAGCTTCGGCGAGATCAGCATAAACATCCTGACCTTCTTGCAATACAGCTTCGTAACGAGCTTTGTCCCAAATCTCAATTCGGTTAATAGCTGAAGCCAGCACAACCTCCTTTTTGATTTGAGCAAACGAGATGAGTGGTTTAGGGATCTGAACCCTTCCATGTTCCTCAATACTCACCTCTTGAGAACCGGCTAAAAAGTTTCTTAAAAACGTATCATAGTTTCTACTAAACTGATTCTTAGCAACGATTTTCATCATCAACTCATCGTATGCCTCTTTAGGATAAAGCTCTAGACAGGTTTGAAACACTGACCTCTTAAGAACAAACCCCTTTTCTAAAATCGGAACAAGCTGTTGCTTCAGCGCCACAGGGAGGTTTACACGCCCCTTAGCGTCTGCCTTGCATTCAAATTGACCGATTAAATGAGTCATACTTTCGATTTCTCTTCAAATATAACCATGAAATTACCACTTTTTTACACATTATCACACATTTATCCACAATTTTCAAGAAGTTATCAAAAGGTGGATAGTTCTGCTAATTTTCTATATTTGGCTTTCGCAACAACCAATTATGCAACAGGGCTACGCCACACAGACAATAGGAGATTTCGAGTTTATCGAACAGGGAAAAGGAAAGGCTATTATCGTCCTACATGGACTAATGGGTGGTCTTAGCAACTTTTCTGGAGTACTTGATTATTTCTCTAACCATGGGTATCGAGTAATTATTCCAGTACTACCTTTATATGATCTACCCCTTCTAAAAACTACTGTAAAAGAGTTTGCTAACTATGTCGATCGCTTTATGAAAAAGCTCGGGTTAGAAAAAGCAATTCTACTGGGTAATTCATTAGGGGGACATATCGGTTTACTTCATACCAAGCTTTATCCTCAAAATGTTGAAGCATTAGTAATCACAGGAAGTTCAGGTCTTTACGAGAACTCAATGGGAGATTCTTATCCAAAACGAGGGGACTACCAATACATCAAAAACAAGGCTGAAGAAGTATTCTATGACCCAACGGTGGCTACCAAGGAAATTGTAGACGAGGTTTTTGAACTGGTAAATGACCGCAGTAAACTTGTCAAAACGTTAGCGATTGCCAAGAGTGCGATTCGACATAACATGGCGAAAGATCTTCCAAAATTCAAAGTACCTACTTGTATCATCTGGGGAAAAAACGACAAGGTAACCCCTCCCGAAGTAGCAGAGGAATTCCATAAATTATTACCCAACTCTTCTTTGTACTGGGTCGATAATTGTGGGCATGCAGCTATGATGGAACACCCTGATACTTTCAACGAGATTTTAATGACCTGGTTCAAAGAATCAGGAATCTAAAAGGTAATTTATGCAAGTACGCTCAGCCGAATTTGTGATGAGCAACTCTAAGGTAGCACAGTGCCCAAAGGCACTAATTCCAGAGTACGCCTTTATCGGCAGGTCTAATGTTGGGAAATCCTCATTGATCAACCGATTAACACTGCGTAAGTCACTTGCAAAGACATCGGGCAGACCAGGTAAAACTCAACTCATCAATCACTTTATTATTAATGAGCAGTGGTTTTTGGTCGACCTTCCTGGATATGGATATGCAAGAGTCTCTAAGAAAGATAAAAAACAGTTCCAATCTTACATACAGGAATACTTTAATAAACGAGAGCAACTGGTATGCACCTTTGTTTTGGTAGATATTAGACACAATCCACAACCCATTGACTTGGATTTTATGGTGTGGCTAACAGAAAATGAAAAACCTTTTTACATCGTGTTTACCAAAGCTGACAAGTTAAAGCCTGGGGCAATTGAAAGACAAGTAAATGCCTATTTAAAGGAGATGACAGATACTCTTTGGGAATTTGCTCCACCCCATGTGGTCACTTCTTCGTCAAACGGAACTGGAAGAGAAGAGCTACTCGAAGTAATCGACGAGTTAAATCAGGCCTTCAATTCTAGTTTTTCAGCAAAGTAATCGGTAAAATCCTTCATTGTTGCACCCATTTTTTCATCTTGGGTTGCACGAATAAAGGTTTGAGTCATACTTACTAAAGTTTGGTGAAAAAATAATTTCATCTCATCGACAGGCATATCCTTGGTCCACAAATCAATCGACAAGGTCTCTTTCTGTTTGGGATCCCAAACCGACAGAAGCATTGCCTTTGCCTCTTCACCATCAACACCCCCATCCTTAGCAGACCAATTTAGAGTCTCAGGCACCCTGTTTTCATCAAGGCCTACCGTTAATTCAATCGTAGATTCGTGAGCAATTGCCATCCTTAGTTCATTTAGTATGAGTTGCAAAAATACCACTCTGATCCGTACCTTTGCAAATAAAGCTATGAAGGCAGCGTCAATTCAAAACCATATTGTTAACTGGTTAAAATCCTATGCTCAAAACGCGGGGGTCAAAGGCTTTGTTGTTGGAGTTTCAGGAGGTATCGACTCTGCGACCACCTCAACGCTATGTGCTTTAACAGGTTTAGAAGTAACTGTGGTGAATATGCCCATTCATCAGGCCGAAAATCAGGTCGACCGAGGCATGACTCACATGAACTGGCTGGTTTCAAAATTTAATAACGTCAAAATAGCAGAAGTACCCCTTACATCGGTTTTCGATCATTTTGTAGCCTCTCAAACCATTAAAGGAGCTACTGAAGAACAAACCCTTCTTGCTGAGGCTAATTCTCGTGCACGACTACGAATGACCACCCTTTACTACATAGCTAGTTGCAATCATGCTCTTGTCGCTGGGACTGGCAATAAAGTAGAAGACTTTGGTGTTGGCTTTTATACAAAATACGGAGATGGAGGGGTTGACTTAAGTCCCATAGCCGATCTGACCAAAACAGAGGTGACAGAATTAGGAAAGTACCTTGGTGTAAGTGAAGCAATCGTGCAAGCACCCCCTACAGATGGTTTGTGGGGAGATGACCGAACCGATGAAGATCAAATCGGAGCCTCATATCCCGAACTAGAATGGGCGATGGCTAGACAAGATGAAGGTAAAGAGGCAAGTGATTTCGAAGGCAGAGAACGCGAAGTATTCGAAACCTATATTAAATTTCACAGAGCAAATCGCCACAAAATGTTGCCTATACCCGTTTGTCAAATACCAAGCGAACTTCGTTAGAGACTTAGTACTCGATTTAACTTCTTGTTAAGCAATTGACCTAACTGAAGGTAATCAATCACTTCTTCAATAGCATGAGCATCCTCCTTTGAGGCTTCTTGTAATTTCTTTATTTGTTGACCTAAAAGATACGCTCTTAGCGATAGAATAGTTTCGGTAACCAATCGATCAACAGAGTCTTCCTTAGCTTTTGCAAAAATATTCTTGCGCTCCCAATCGTGTAAGAGGTACTGTTCATCTTCAAGCAAAATCGTACTTACCAGATCAACTAATGGTTGGTCGTTTTCTCCAGTGAGCGATCGTACAAAGCTTTGCATATTGGCTTCCTCGCCTGCAGTTACATAGAACTCGGTAACTCGCTTGAATAATTCTTGAAAAGATTGGTTTGAGAAGGCTAATTCATCTTGCTGTAATTCTAAGAAGATCTTTTCATAGACCTTCATCTCCTGAATTACTTTTTCAGTTACAATTTCACCCTCTTCCCCTTCTTTAAGTACTTCATCGTCAAAAAAAGCAACCCGATTACCGTACAATAACAAGGTTTTGATAAGAGACGACTCTAAGACTTCAAGTCGATTAACCTCTGGCTTTTTTTGCTCCGATAGGCGAGAAACTACCGATAATGAGGTCGGTTTTTTTGCGGCCTTCTTGGTATCTCTAACTTGCTTGGCAGTAAGATCTGCTAAACTAGCAAAAAGAACTCCCTCTGAAACATTTAAGTCTTTTGCCGTCTGCCTGATGTACAGCTCTTGACTAATCGGATCTGGAATACAAGCAATACTAGCAACTAAATCTCGAATGGCCGCAGCTACTTTGCTAGAATCATTACCCGCTTCTTTGAGCAGTATTTGTGTTTTAAAAGAAATGAAATCTACCGATTGTTCTTCCAGATAATTCTTGACTTCGGCAGGAGAATGAGTTCGAGCAAAACTATCCGGATCTTCACCCTCTGCAAAAGGAACAACTCGAACGTTCATCCCCTCCTTAAGGATCAGATCAATGTTACGAAGCGAAGCTCTAACTCCAGCGTCATCACCGTCAAATAGAACAGTTATAGTCTGACAAAGTCGCTGTATCATTCTAATTTGAGACTCGCTAAGAGCGGTACCACTTGAAGAAACTACGTTTTCGACACCACTCTGATGAAGCTGAATTACATCCGTGTAACCCTCTACGAGATAACAGTTATTTGCCTTTGCCATGGCTGACTTGGCATAGTAGATACCGTATAAAACCTTACTCTTATGATAAATAGGGCTCTCCGGTGA
>Ga0222715_10000952_pt1 | contig 28532 bp, 56 predicted proteins | sample C33_9DmetaG_FD_165056 | JGI IMG/M metagenome (GOLD analysis project Ga0222715, IMG submission 165056) | Estuarine water microbial communities from San Francisco Bay, California, United States - C33_9D | ecosystem: Environmental > Aquatic > Marine > Unclassified | place: USA: California...
TCAATGTTGCCATTGTTTTTAGAAAAGAATTGCCTGATACATATAAAGGATACAAAGTAGTTAATGGCGATGAACACGACTTAAGATTTTTAGACCCACAAAATGTTGTTGTAGGTTTAAAAGCTAAAGGCAAAGCTAAGATAGATTTTTCAGGATTTGTTTTAGATTAATATTGATACTGAAGTTAGTAAGTTGGTTGTTATTTTTAATATAGTGTTAAGCTATAGACACGTTTTAAAAACGTGCCTGTAGGTTAACACTAAGTTAACTATTAAAGGTGATACAGCAATCCTGTATTGTAGTTAAGGTTGAGTAACATTGTGCAATTGTGTATGCAATTGAATAGTCAAGTAAAGGCTTTAGCTACAGGCTAAAATACTGTGAGAGGTTTAATTGCGACCTCTATAATATACTCTGTAATTCTCTGAGGTGGGCAGAGGTAAACCCACCAAAACAAATAAACTAAAAAGGAACATATGAAAACAATAAAGAAAAATGAAAGTATAGAATGGAATAATAGAAGATATAAAATGCCATTTGATATTACTTATGATGTAGATAGTAAAGGCAATCCAAAAATAGAAGTTATATCAAATAGGTTTGATAGTGAAAGTAAATGTAGGTTACCAAGCTTTGCGGTTGGAGTGTATGATACTATAATTGGAAGTGAAATAACAGAGCATTACGAAATAATGCAGGCAGGGCTTGACTGGTTTAGGAAAAATTTTACTAATCAATATTTTGTATTGCTAGATTAATAAACAATGGAGAAACAATATGAAACTAAAAGAAATATTTGAACTAATGGAGAAGCCATACGTTCATAATAAGAAAACACCACACGACATAGTAGAATTTTTAGAGCAAGAGTATTACTCATCCTCTAAAGATACTGATGTTAAATATGGTGATATGGATTTAACACATTTTATTAGAGCAATGTTAAAAAACTCTAATGAAGTTGAGTTGAATAATCAATTGACTACTGTTAACAATGAGGTAGATAAGTTGAATAAAAAAATAAATAAGTTATATAAAATAATAGAGGAATAAAAAAATGGACTATGAAAAAAATATATTACCCTTACTAGATGAGCAAGATAATTTTGAAGATGTTGAAAATTATTTGCAACTAATTAAAAAGTATGGTATGTTAACAACAGAGGAAGAATAAAAATGATTGAAATATTTTTAACAACACCAATAGAAATGAAGTTAATAATAATAGGGGGGTTGGTATGCTCGATGATGTTAAAATAAAAACACTAAAGTTAAAAGTATCTAAGGCAATAGAGTTACTTGTTAACGAACAACAAAAAGATTTTAATTGGAAACTTGTTGACGTTCAATTAAAATTAGAAAATGTTTATGATGTGTTAAATAGTAATCAAAGAAAAAATAAAAATGTTATTGATACGTCAACATCAATAGCAAATAATTAAGGAGGATAATAATATGAGTACAAAAAATCAAGACGACTATTCAAAAGAAATAGATATAGATGATGAGATAGAAAAAAGCTATGAAAAATTTTATGAATGGTTAGACACCTGTCCAGTCGAATGGTCAGAGTCTAGCCACCCATCAAGTGGATTAGTAGCAGTTAATTTTATAATAATAAAGGATTAATTAAGGAAAAAAAATGAATGATATAAAGTTAAAAGACAGTAAAGGCAAAGTATTTTTTTATATAAATTTGAAACCTAAGTTTTCATTCTTAGATAAACAAGGTATGTTTGCTGAATTACAAGGTGCAACAAAGTCAATTAATAATAAATCAAAACAAAATTTAAAATTGTTTTGTAATAATATTATTAAGTTTTGTGATGAGAATGATTTATAATAATAAATAAATAGAGGTATGATAAATATGAATGATACAAAACAACCAACAAAAAAAATAACTTTAGATTATGACCGAGTGAATGAGTTAGCAATGGCAATAACTGATGAGATACTAAATGTATTTGAAAGCAAAAAAGATACAGACTTTGATACAAAATATATTAAAATATATTTAGATGATAGTAAGTATAGCTTTGATTTACAAGATACAATCAGCGATAAACTATTAGATATATTTAAAATAAAGGAGGAGTAAATGAAAGCAGAAGATAAAAAAATAATAGAAATGTCAGGTCAATTTTTAATTGAACATTTACCTAATGACTTTCAAGATTGGGATGATGAGGAATTGTATGATTGGGTTGAGCAAAAAGCCTGGTTGCCATATAATAGTTGGTCAGGTAAAGAATTATTAAATCAAATAATAAATTGTGCGAGGGTAAAATGAAAAATAAATGTACAGGTTGGGCGATAGTAACAACAGTAGAAAGAGAAGATGGTACTTGGTATACAGAAACTATTACAGACATAGACGAAACAACAGTTTCTTATGTTGATGATTTCTTAACTTTGTATTATGAAGATAAAGAGGAGGAAAAAAATGGTTAGACCATATCTAATACTAAAAAGATATAAAGTAATTAACAAAGGTAGTAATTATAAAACTCATTACAAATTGGAAAATGTGACAGACAAACATTGTCCAAATTGTGATGAATTACTTTTTAATGAAATACACAAGGATTTAGATTATCCTTATGTGTGTTTGTATTGTGATGAAAATTTTTACAATATTGAATTAAAAAGTGACGAAGATAAAATTATAAATGAAACAGTACCACACAATAATATAAAGGAAATGCTATGAACATAAAACAATTAGAACAAGAGATAACTAGTGCATTAGATATTAACTCAAATGTTAATTGGGATTATGCAGAACTAACTCCTAGTGAAGAGTTTAAAGAGTTAAAAAAATTTGTTAGAAAATTATTTAAAGAATACATACAAGGAGATTAATGAATATATTTTTTTTAGATAAGACACCTGAGAAAAGTGCTGAGTATCATTGTGATAAGCACGTTGTAAAAATGATATTGGAAACTGCTCAGATGTTATCAACTGCTATTAATAAATATGCTATGGGTATTGATGCTAGTAGATTATATAAAACTGCTCATCCAAAACATCCTAGTACATTATGGATAGGTAATACTAGAACTAATTTTATGTGGGGTTTGCAACTAGGTTATGAGTTGTGTAAAGAATATACAAAACGATATGATAAGATACACAAAACTCAAACAATATTAAACAACATAAAGCAATCAAGATACTATGAGGTTATACCTGGCGGTGAGTTTACTACACCACCTCAATGTATGCCTGATGAATTTAAACACGAGGATTATGTGACTGCATATAGAAATTATTATAAAGGTGCTAAGAAATATTTTGCTAAGTGGGATAAGTTAAAAAACATTCCTGATTGGTGGATGAACTAATGTACTTTATAATTTTCAAACCTGAAAAAGAATTTCAATTGTTTAGTAATGAATTATTTGGGTCAGAAAAAGAAGCGGTTGAGTATGGTAAAAGAAATAAATTTAAAAAGATTGAGTGGAAAGTTGTAGAGTATAACTCAGTTAACTTTAAAAAGTATTGGAGGTATAATAAGTAATAACTATGTTATATATATATTTAAATATTGTAATGTTTAATGTGATTAATACCCTTAAGTATCTATATATAATACTATATACAATTTTTCTGTTGCTAAAAGAGAACATTTATAGAACATCTATTACATTATTGCATAGCAGATATGCAGAAATAGCATAGCTTATGTCTTTATTTAAACATCTTTATATGATAACAACAACTAACAAAAGGTAAATATGAAAACACTACACGAACTAAAACAAAATTTTTCTGATAATGAAATAAAATTATTAGTAGATATTGTTAGGGGTAAGATTGATATAGATATTTTATATTCAGAAATATTAGATTTCTATTCAGACCATTCAGAATTAACTGAATTAGTTGAGGACACAGTAGAAGACACAGAGATAAAAACTTTTCTTCTATCACAATTGGAATTTGATTTAGATTTTTGGGGATTGATATGAGATATAGAAAACAAATCAACAGGAGGAACACAATGATAACTAAACCTATAGGACAATTAATAGTAGAGAAACATTGGTCAGTAGAGGGATTAGAAAAAAAACTTAATTTAACTGAGGAGGATAAAACAAAATGGGCAAAGTCAAAAATGCTATTCAAGAAGTCGAAGATGAAATCAACGAATTACTAGAGAGTAATCCTGAAGTATCATTAGAAGAATTAATATATACATTTGAAATGAATTATATATTTCATAATTCTAATCCTTACTTCCTAGACAAACAAGTTATCGAGGAACAGTTTAAAAAAATTAAACTACAATTAACAGAGTACTAAGGAGATATGATGAATAAATTTTATTTAGATAAAGTTTCTGATGAATGGACATTAGAAAATATGAAAGCTTATGCAGAGTTTATTGCAGATTGTTTAAGGCAAGATGAACTATATAATAGTGGATATAGTACAGGTGAAGTAACTGATTATTCTTTTTCAGATAAAGATAAACTAGAGTTTGTTCAACTACAAATGAAGTGGGGCTTGGAAGAGGTAGGCTACAGACAGGAATGGGATGAGTTAATTGATTATGATGAGGAACAATTTAAATTAGAATTAGAAAAAATAAGAAAAGAAATAGATGAAGAAGTTAAAAAATAATTTTATATATAGACTTCTTTGCATAGTAAAAAAATGCAGAGAGCAGGGTAAGTTTAACGTAGCATTAAACATACTTAATAAATATAAATTACAACAAGTAGGACAAAACTATTATGACTAATATAATAAATAACTTTTCAAATTTAAATGAGGATGTTATATACTCATCAGGATTTATTGATGGAGAGGGGCATGTGGAATATAAAACTAGGTTAAAGAAAAATGGAAGAGGAAAAATATATCCTTGCAAATCAATTCGAATTGAGGTTTGTAATACAGACTTTACTCCAGTACTTGCTTTGCTCACCACATTTAATTGCGGTTCTATTACCTATCCCAAGAGAAGAAAAAAAGTTGATGGCAACTTAGGTAAACAACAAATTAAATGGACAGTCTCTACAAGGAATGCGTATAAGGTAGGTAAATTAATTTTACCTTTCCTAAAAACAGAACAAAGAATTAGAGATATTAAAAATATAATTTCATACTATGAGAAATAAAAAAGTGAAAGTAAGTAAAGCTATATATAATAAAAAAGTATTTCATTCTAAGGAAGAGTTAGAATATTATAAGCAGTATAAAAAAATGAAGCTAGATAAAAATCTTGTATCAGATACTCACACAGCAGTAGGAATTTGTGAGGGATTTTTATATGCTAAGGATGCCAATGAAGAGATAGAAGCCTGGCAATATTTAATAGATACTGGTATAGTATGGAAATTAAAATCTTGGTTTGGAATACAAGCACAAAGTTTAATACAAAATGGTGTGTGTAAAAATAAAATAATAAATTAAAGACTTGACTTTAATTATTGTTTATGTTATGCTACCAAAAATTGAAAGGAAATATGAAAACAATATTATTAATTTTAATTTCATTAACTTTAATTGGATGTAGTAGTATCAGTAATCCAAGATTAAGTTTTGGAAAAAAATGTGTGGTTGATACAACAAATGTTTCATACTCATATGTTTGGTTATATGATAAAGGAACAGGCTTATCAGCTACCAAAGAACAATGTAATGCTTTATAAAACAATTCCTTTGTTGTTAATGTTAGTGCTAATGGGATGTAGTAAAACAGTTAATCTTAATCCTGTTAGCACTATAAGTAATAATGTTATAAAAAATATTGGGTATAAAATATATGAACAAAAAAAATAAAAAGAAAAAAGATTGGTTTGATAGTCACGTTATAGTTACTGGCTTCAAATCTAATAAACAAAATAAAAAACTTAAACAACTAATTAAAGAACAATTTAATAATGAGTTATTAAAAGAATATAGGAGGATATAATTATGTTTAATAATGAAACTAAGATAAATAAATATATAGTTATGAGTAAGATAGATGGGCAAAGTAGTTTCTATCAACAGAAAGGTTTTTCAAATAAAGAAGATGCTGATGCTTATGCAAAGCTTATGATTAAGTCTGAGGATTATGATAAACAAAAGTATTATTTATTTGAACAGTCAATATCTTATAATGATAGTGAGAAAGATGTATAAATAAATGACTGATATATACTTAAAAAGTTTGGTAGAAAAAATTGAAGATAATAAATTTAACAAAGTTAAGAATGACCTTGAAAGAATTATTGAGGAACAAAAATTAGAAATAGAAAACCTTAAAGCCGAAGTTAAATACGAGAGAGAATTAAGAATAGCAGGATACAAGTATCATAATCAAGAGGATTAAATGTTAACACCTAAGCAATATAAACTATTATGTTATCTTAAAAGTTATAGTAAAGAAAAAAATTATATGCCTAACTTTGATGAGATGAAAAAGTTTATGAATGTAAAATCAAAGAGTAGTGTTTATAATTTATTGGGTTATATGGAATGGAAGGGGTATATAAAAAGAATACCTGCATGTGCTAGAGCAATACAAATAATAAAAGAATGAAAGGAATTTAATAGTGAGTAAAAATTATTTAAAAAAATCATATCTAGATTTAAATATAACAGTAGAAGATTATTTTAAAGATATAGATAATGAGAATAAACTTAAGGGTAAATTAAAATTTACAGACTATGCAACAATAACTAATAAAAATGTATTGTTAACTAGAAGTACAATAGAAGAGATAGATGAGAAGACTTATAATAAAAAAATAAAAAAAGCCGAAGAGAATAAAGAGAATAACACAGTAACATTTTCAAACATAAAGGTTAAAGAATGATAAGAAATGATAATGCAGTAAATTATTTTGACCAAGAAAATAATGGTAAAGAATTTTATATCACACCTGAAATTTTATTATGGAGAAATGTTATTGTTAGGGCAGTAATGGATGCTCTTAATATTGATATACATGCGTGGGGTGCAACAAGAAAAAGAATAATAGATGACGCAGATAAATGGTTTGATGTAACAAACAAATCTTTTATAGAGGTTTGTGACTATGCTAATATGACTCCTTACTTTGTGACTAAGTTATTTATAAAAATTAAAAAGGCAAATGTTAAAAGATTATTTAAAAATAAAAACTTAAATAAATTTCTTTTAGAATATATTTGTACCTTTGAAAATGAAAGGTAAAATGAAATTTAACAACAACTCAAAGTTTGATATTGATTTAAAGTATGGACAGGTAAGAGAAAAAAGAGTAGCTGAATTACTAGGTGGTGAAACTGTAGAAATAAAAACTGAACGTAGTTGGTGGAGAAAGACTGGTAACATTGCAATCGAATATGAATATAGAGGTAAGCCAAGTGGCATTGATAAGACAGAAGCTAAATGGTGGTTTCATATCTTAGAACAAACAAACAAAGAATATTGTATAATAGTATTTAGAGTTAAGGTTCTTAAAAAGATTGTTAACAAATATAAAAAGACACACACAAAAAACATAGGAGATTATAGAGCAAGTAAGTGTGTTGTTATTCCTATCAAAGAAATCTTTGATGAGAAGTGTTATAGCTTATAAATAATTATGAGTACAAAAGATTTATTATCAGCATACAAAGAACAAATTACATCTTTAATAAAAGAAAAAAAAGATTTAGTTGTTTTAACTGATGAGAAAGATTTAAGAATTAAAAAATTACTAATCCAATTAGAACAAAGTAATGATGATGTTCAAAACCTAGGCAAGAAAATTGCTGAACTAGAACAAAAATCAAAGAAAAAAGATAAGATTAAAAGGATTATTAATCAAAAGATAGATGAAGTATTAGAAACAAAAGAAGAAATAGTTGTTGACAATGATGAACAACTATGATAATGTTTCATCGTTAAATATAATAATATAAATATAAGGATAAATAATATGGCAATAGTAGAAGGCACAGCTTATTGGGCATCACTAACAAGACCTAATGAAAAGTTTGAACCAATGTGGAGAGTTGATTTAGCGGTTGACGATAAGACAGCAGATGAACTTAAAAGCAAAGGTATAGCTTTAAAGGAAACAGTTATTGATGATACCACAATAAAAAATGTAGTTACTTTTAAAAGAAAAGTTTCTAAATCAAATGGAGATAGAAACTCACAACCAACATTAGTTGACGCAACAAAGAAACCGCTAGACAAAATTGTTGGTAATGGAAGTAAGATTAGAGTAATGTATAAATCTTATGACTGGAACTACAAAGGTAAAACTGGAACAGGCTTAGACTTACAAGCAGTCCAGGTACTAGACTTAGTAGAGTATACTCCTAAAGAAGATTTTCCTGCAGAAGATTCAGCAGGTGGAGTTGACATTAAGGAAGATTTTTAGTAGTATCATTTTGATAAATGAATATGTTGAACCATTCACTTATTCATATACTCCAAAGGAAGAGGTGGCTTGTAGTGCAGTCTCCTCTTCCTAACTTAAAAAATAAATAAAAATTATGAGGGCGACAATGGAAACAGAAAATAATGGATTTGTAAAATATCATTTACCCTGTCCACTATGTTCAAGTAGTGATGCGGTATCAGTTAATAAAGACAATTCAGCTTATTGTTTTTCTTGTAAAGAATATATAAAGGAATACAATATGGAAACTCAAGAAGTATCATCAACAAATTCTACAAATGAATATGAAGTTAAAAACTTTATGGTTGATTCTAATTATGCAGAAATCATAGATAGAAATATAAAAGAAAGTACTTGTAAAAAGTATGGTGTAACAGTTAAGATGGATAGCTTAGGTAATATAACTAATCATTATTATCCATATCACGATGCACAGGGTGCAAAGATAGCAACTAAAACTAGATATACTAAGCTAAAAGAGTTTAGTCTACAAGGTAATACTAAATTTTCAGGATTGTTTGGTGAACATTTATTTACAAAAAATAAATATGTAATAATAACTGAGGGTGAACTAGATGCTTTATCTGCATATCAAATGTTTAAAACAGATAAGTATGAAACACCAGTAGTTAGTATTAAGAATGGTGTAACATCGGCTGTTAAAGATATTAAATCAAGTTTAGATTGGTTAGAAAAATTTGATAATGTTATTATTAATTTTGATAATGACCCACAAGGTAAAGAGAATGCATTAAAAGTAGCAGAGTTATTCTCTCCAGGAAAATGTAAGCTTATGTATTTACCTGAGGGATATAAAGATGCTTCAGATTGTTTAACTAAAAACAAAATACAAATATATACTAAAGCTTTTTGGGAAGCAAAGACATATGCACCTGATGGAATTATTAATGCTCAAATTTTATTTGATGAAATAACTAAACCAACATTAAAATCTTTTGTTCAATATCCTTTTGAGGGAATGAATAAAATAACTTATGGTATTAGACCTGCAGAATTAGTTACAGTTACAGCAGGTAGTGGCTTAGGTAAAACTCAAGTGATGAGGGAGATAGTTTATCATATGATTAAAACAACAACTGATAATATTGGTTTGTTAATGCTAGAAGAAACTCCTGTTATAACTTCAAAAGGTTTAATGAGTTTAGAAGCTAATCAAAGATTACATTTACCTGATGTTCACGTTAGTAAAGAAGAAATGAAAACATACTTTGATGAGACAGTTGGTACTGGTAGAGTATTTATGTTTGACCATTTTGGTTCTAACTCAATTGATAATATTATATCTAGAGTTAGATACTTATCTAAAGGATTAGATTGTAAATATATTATAATAGACCACGTTAGTATTATAGTATCAGACCAATCTCATGGTGATGAGAGAAGAGCATTAGATGAAATTATGACTAGGCTTAGAACTCTAGTACAAGAAACTGGGGTTGCTATGATAGTTGTATCTCATTTAAGAAGACCTGAGGGTAAAGGACATGAGGAGGGTGCGGCAACATCTTTATCTCAACTTAGAGGTTCAGCAAGTATAGGACAATTAAGTGATATGGTTATTGGTTTGGAAAGAGATGCACAAAACGATGACCCTGATGTTAGAAATACAACAAGAGTTAGAGTATTAAAAAATAGATTTGCTGGACTAACTGGTCCTTGTTGTGATTTAAAATATGATTCAGATACTGGAAGATTAAAAGAAATAAAATTAGATGACATTTAATAAAGTAGTTTTTGATATTGAAACAACACTAGGTGCAGATAAGATTTGGTGTATTGTTTGTAAGCATAACGATACTTACTATCAGTTTAAAGACAATCATAATCTACATAGATTTGAAGAGTTTGCTAAACAAACAGAAGAATTTATTGGACACAATATTATTGGGTTTGATATTCCTGTTGTAAACAAACTCTTCGGTAAAGATTTATTTAGTCATTGTAAAATTACTGATACATTAATTTTATCTAGACTACTCAATCCAGTTATTGATGGTGGACATTCCTTAAAAAATTGGGGTATTAAATTAAATCATTTTAAGATTGCGTTTGAACAGTTTGATATTCTAACAAAAGAAATGTTAGAGTATTGTAGAAATGATGTTGACTTAACATATAAACTTTATAAATTTCTCTTATCAAAGATGAAAGATTTTGGAGAGTCAATTCAATTGGAACATGATGTAGCAAAAATAATTCAACTACAACATGAAAGAGGATTTAAGTTAGATATTGTTGGTGCTTATATGTTGCAAAGTAAATTTCAAGAAGACATGAATGAGTTGGAAAATAAAGTAAGACAAACATTTCCACCAATTAAGATACAAGAAGAATTTATTCCTAAATCAAATAACAAAGCTAAAGGTTATGTGAAAGGAGTACCTTTTACAAAGGTTAAATATAAAGAATTTAATTTAGGTTCAAGACAACAGATAGCAGAAAGATTAGTTATGCTTGGGTGGAAACCCAAACAAAAAACTGATAAAGGACATATCATTGTTGATGAGAAAGTATTATCACAAATAGATAATATTCCTGAAGCTAAATTAATAAACAGGTTTCTAATGCTTCAAAAAAGAATCGCCCAAGTTTCCTCCTGGATTGAAGCAGTTAGAGAAGATGGAAGAGTACATGGCAAAGTAATAACCAATGGTACAATTACAGGTAGAATGAGTCATCAGTCGCCCAACATGGCTCAGATACCTGCTGTGTACTCACCATATGGTACAGAGTGTAGAGGATTATGGGTAGCAGATAAAGGATATAAATTAGTAGGGGTTGATGCTTCAGGTTTAGAACTAAGAATGCTAGCTCACTACATGAACGATAAGGATTATACAAATGAAATCATTAATGGAGATATACACACAGCAAATCAAATTGCTGCTGGTTTGGAATCAAGAGATAAGGCGAAGACTTTTATCTACGCATTCATCTATGGAGCAGGTAATGCCAAAATCGGAAGTATCATTGGAGGTACGCAAAGAGATGGAGAAAGAGTTAAAGAAAAATTTCTTGGAGCAACACCAAGTCTTAGACGTTTACGAGAAAAAGTGGAAAGAGTGGCTCAACGTAGATGGGTCAAAGGACTCGACAACAGAAAAATAATTATAAGACATACCCACGCAGCTTTAAATACTTTACTTCAAGGAGCAGGTGCAATTGTTATGAAAAAGGCATTGACATTACTACATCAATATGTTATAAACAAACGAATCAAAGCATTTCCTGTAGTTAATGTTCATGATGAGTTTCAATTCGAAGTAGAAGAAAATAGAGTGCATGAGTTTGGAAAGTTAGCAGTCCAATCAATTGTGGATGCAGGTACTTTATTAAAAGTTAGATGTCCACTAAATGGAGAATATAAAATTGGAAACAACTGGTCAGAAACACACTAAGAGTTTAGATACTTTAGCTATTGATATTAAACAATTAATAGTTGATATATCTAATGGTAAACCTGCTAATATTACTGAGGAAAATATGAATGTATTTCTTAATAATATTAAAGAAGCTATTCTATCTTGGAATAAACCTGCAGATAAAACAGAAAATAAAGGTAAACTTAGGATGTCTGTTATAGGTAAACCTCCTAGACAATTATGGTATGATAAACATAGTCCTAAAGAAAGAGAAGATTCTAACTCAGGATTAAATTTAAAATTTTTATATGGACATATTATTGAACATCTTGTTTTATATCTTGCTGAATTAGCAGGACATAAAATAGAAGACCAACAAAAGAAAATTGAGATTGATGGTATAACAGGACATATAGATAGTAAAATAGATGGTGAGATATGTGATGTTAAATCTGCTTCATCATTTAGTTTTAAAAAATTTAAGTCAGGTGAAATTGTAAGTGATGACCCCTTTGGTTATCATGCACAGTTAGCAGGATATGAAACAGCAGTAGGAACTAAAGCAGGTGGATTTCTTGTTGTAGATAAATCAACTGGTGATATATGTTTTTATAAACCTCATGATATGGCTAAACCAAATGTTAAAGATTTAATTAAAACATTAAGAGAAACAATGGAATTAAAAAATCCTCCTGAACAAAAATGTTATGAAGATAAGGAAGAAAAAAATGGCAATAAACAACTTGCTGTTGGATGTCAGTACTGCCCACATAAATGGGAATGTCATACTGATGCAAATAATGGTAAAGGATTAAGAGTATTTAAATATTCAAACAAAGATATTTATTTAACCCATGTAATAAAAGAACCAAATGTCGAAGAGATAACAGCTAACTTTAATAAATAAAATAATATGGAAAAATTAAAACATAAACATTTAATAGTCAGAGCAGAAGTATCTGCACCACCTAGTACAGAAAAACAAACAATTACTTGGATGAAAGATTTAATTAAAAAGATAGATATGAAAATACTTTCAGGACCTTTTTCATCTAAAGTAGATAAGAAAGGTAATGAGGGTATAACCTGTGCGGCAATTATAGAAACTTCGCATGTTGTTATTCATACCTGGGATGCTGTTACCCCTGCTCTTATTCAACTTGATGTATACTCATGCAAAGATTTTAAAAAGAAAGATGTTCTAGATTGTTTAGAACAATTTTATCCTAGTAAAGTTGACTACAAATATTATGATAGAGAAAATAATTTTAAACTTTTAAGAAAAAATGCGAAGTAAAATATTAAAATTTACAGATAGAATATAGGTTCAAAATAATGAAATGTATTTATTGTAATGCAGATTTAAGATGGAACAATGACTTTGATACCGAAGATACTTACCCTGATTCAGAATATAGTATCCTAAGTATGTATCAATGTGATGAATGTGATACTTGGTATGAAGTTTACCATAATAAAAAGGAAGAACATGAACTCAAAAAATCTAAAAAAAGTAAGAAGAAAAGCTAAACATATACTTGTTGAATGGTTGCATTCTTTGTTATCTAAAGAAGAAGCAAGTAAAATTAATGTTAAAAATATATTAAACTTTATGCCATATCAAACACATTACTTTGATGGTACAACAATAAGACTACAACCTTGGTCTTATAAATGGATAGTTACAAAATTAAAAATTAATCCGATGTTGACATTTGATAATTTAAATGATATGTTGAGACCAACAGAAAAAGATTTAAGAAGAAATAAAATGATAGAAGAAGGACCAATTAAAGATGACAGATAAAAAAATGTTTGAGCAGGCTTTTCCAGAAGAAAGGCAGATAGGCGGGAAACATTATAAATCTTTTCAGATTCAGCCCTATGAATTTATTTCTAAAAACAATCTCTCGTTCTTTCAAGGGAATGTTGTGAAGTACGTTTGTAGATACTTGAATAAAAATGGAATAGAGGATTTAGAAAAGATAATTCATTATTGTCAATTAGAAATTAAAAAAATTAAAGATGTAAAAAATAATGTATTTAATAGTAAAACAGTAATGACTGAAAAAGAATGGTTAAAAAGATTTAATAAGGATAAAAATAATGAATAACGAAACAACTATATTACAACTAGAAAAAAGAGCAAGAGGATTTAGAAGAATAATATCTTCTCTTAATGACTTACCTATGTATGGAATAAATCCTACAATAGATAAAATATTATATGTTAAAATAGAAACTTTAAAAGACCATCTTAAAAAAAAGATTCAAAAAAATAATGAGAAGTTAAATGAAATCTATACAGAAAGTATAGATAGTTTAATAGATGATGATGGTTCATTACATAAGGCAGAATAATGAAACCAAAAATAATTAACCTAGCAAATAACACAACACAAAATACTATTACTACTAAATATAATTTAAGAATATGTTTAGTTGGTTCTGATGATTTAGATATAAAAGATATTGAAACTTTTGGTGTTGCTGAAGATGGATTCTTTATGGTTAAATCAAAAACTAATCCTAAGTTTCCAGTCTTTATGGCTAATCCAGTTCGTATACAAACATTAGAAGTGTATACTGATAATGAAAAACCAATAACTAAATTAAAAGCTGAGTCTTCAGATGATGATTTTCTGATTGATTTATTAAAAAAACAAAATGCAGAAACATCGAAAAATAAAAAAGACTAGTAAGAAAGTTTCTAAGAAAGAAGCAACTATAGCTAACTTTAAACTATTGATAAATAATCAAGGACAATTTATAACTGAACAATCTTTATACCCAATAGATAAAGTAAACTTACATTTTAAAAAACAAAACTCTGGTATAGTTAACGCAATGCTTAGAGAAGCTAAAGTTAAATTTGATGACTTACATTTCTTATTAGAAAGAATTTGTAAATCTTTAATTTAAGATGTTGTTATTTCCACGCAACCAAATGATACAATAATTTTTGCTTTATTAACTTTCTCTTCAGTAAAATCATTTAACACATCTATAGATTTATTATATCCTGAAATTGCACATTCATAATGTGTATTGTATAATACATTATCAGATACTGGTGGAGTACAATCATTAGCTAAAATTGAACATATTGTCATAATTAATTCAAACTTCATATAATTTTTCCTTTATTTTTTCCTCTTTTAATCATATACTTCTGCGTACCATTTGCACCAATTATAACTTCTCTTCTCAATATTTGAAAGAATTTCATTTGCTTTGCAGATTCTAGTTTATCTTGTATATAATCTAGTACTTTTTGTTTATTTACTTTTTCTCTTGTCGCCATACTTTGTTAATTTCATTCTCCAATATTCAGTTACTTGTTTCCATTCACATTCAGCATCTTCGCAAGTATAATCATATTCTTGAAATGTTCCTGCATTATAATACTCTTCTTCCATAGTTATTCTATTTATAAAAATCTTTGAATAACCAATCTATATATTTTTGCCATAGTCTTTTTAAAAATTTGAACATAGTTTGCCCCTTTTTTATGTTGATAACCAACTCCTGTTTCTCTATTACCCCATAGCTTTTGCCATGACCAAACATTTAATTTACTTGCACACTCATTTATTACTAATAGTATTTTCTTTAACATTATTATTTATTTATTTTTTCTTTAATATATTCTAGTTCTTTTTTTAATACTTCAATATCTGTATGACTACGACTTGGTTGTTCTTTATAAGATTCAAATTGTATTTTATTAGTATTAGTTTTCATTTCCAATAAATCTAATCGTTCTTCTAAATGAAATATAAAAGCTGAAACTGAAATAATACCAATCAATATTGCTATTAATGTTTTTAAAGATACTTGTATTTCTGTATCTTCACCAATTTTATGAGCCATTTAAAATAAATTTTTTAATTTATTAGCACCATTCTTAACTGCATTACCAGTTGCCTTTGCGACATTTACTACTGGAGCAACAACATAAGTTTGTACTGGTTTTAAATCAACAGTTACACTTGGCTGTAAAGTAACACCCACACCCAATGCTACTTTAACATCAGCACCTACTGTTAGTTTACCATCATCCAAAGTTGCACCACCTCCGACAGCAGCACCAATTTGTGGACCAACTGAAACTTCAGCACCTAATGATGCATTATTTCTATCATTGCCTACTGTAGCAGATGTACCAACACCTACCTTTGAACCAGCAATAGCACCTGCAGAACCTGCAACACCATCTTTACCAATTTGTCCTGAGACACCTACTTCGGAATAAGTTTTTGCTGATGCATGTACTTCTACGTCTGCTGTTGTATCACCTATAAGTTTAGTAGAAGTGCCAGCTGATGCTTCAGCACCTGCTTCAACTTTAGTTACTGCTTCAAATTTTGCATTGCCATCCTTTGCTTCTGCACTTGCACCTGCGGTAGCAGATACACCTGTACTTGCGGATGCTTCTCCTGTTGTACCATTACCTAATCCTCTTTTAGAAGATGCTTCAGCACTTGCTCCTGCACTTACTCCTGCTGACGCAGAGTTCTTATCACTTGTTGCACCTTTAGTTACTTCTGTTTCTGTTGATGAATTATTTTGCATCATTGTTTCCTTTATTTACGTTTGATTAAATCTGTTGCTTTAATTCCAAAAATTGCACCGCATACTGAAACCCATAAAGCTTGAAACCAAAAAGGAAGATTGTTAAAATGTTCAAAGAACAAACTTACTTTCTCTTGAATCTTAGGGTCGTCACTAAACACACTCCAAAATAATAATATAATTGGAATAGAAATTAATACTAAAACAAATTCATCTTTAAAATCATTTTTATGACTATCTAAAATCTTACCTGTATATTCAATTTCTCCTTTAGCCATTTTCTCATAGTGTAATTTTTTAGCTTGAGATTCTAAAGCTTCAGATTCTTTTTTATTCTTATATACTTCAGCACCTGTTTTAACTGCCATACTTAATAAATTTAACCACATATTATTTCACCTACCCATTCTTGTACATCAAACGATGGACATTTTTTTATATCATCTACTTCGTAGTGTCCTATTATTTTATTAATATTATATTTATCTTTTAATTTAATTACTATATCTTTTAGTGTTTCAAATTGTTCGTCAGTAAAATTGTTTTCCCAATCTCCTTGTTTATTTGAACCACCTATTAAACAAATTCCTAATGATGTACCATTAACTGCTTTAGCATGAGAACCAACCATTGATTCATCTCTACCTTCTTCTAATGTACCATCTCTTTTAATTACATAATGATAACCAACATCATCCCAACCATTATCAACAACATGCCAATGTTTAATCTTCTCAACTCCTATATCCATATCAGCAGGTGTAGCTGAACAATGAATAACAATTGTATCTGTTTTGATTCGTGGTGTCATATTATTTACTAGGGAGTAATTAAACTCCCTAGTTATATTTGATTACTTGACTTTTATACTTTTTTCTTTTTTTTCTTCAGGTAAGTTTTGTTCTAAATTTACATGAAGCATACCATCTTTTAATTCTGCATCAATTACATTTGTAAAATCTGCTAATTTAAAAGATTGAGAAAAAACTCTTTCTGCAATACCTTTGTATAAGTACTCAGTTTCTTTTGGCACTTCAATTTTGCCTGATACTTTTAAAGTATTTTCTTTACAAGTTACTTCAATATCATTTTTATTGAAACCTGCAACAGCAAAACTTATTTTATATTTTCCTTCATCAATTTTACTTATATTGTATGGTGGAAAACCTGAAGTGTTAAGTTTAGAGACCTCACTTAAGGTATCAAACATTCTATCGAAACCGATAGAAAAGTTTTTAAATGGGTCAAAGTTTATTAAATTATATCGTGTCATTGTGTATCCTTTCTTTAAGCGATATTTATATTGGCAACCCCAATTGGGCATTGCTAGGTATAGTATAGTAATAAATTATACTATTGTCAACTATTTTTTAAATAATGATTCTTTTAAACTTAATAACTCTTTAGCATGCTTATCATTAACTCTATTTTTTAATATAGATTTTACATTTAAAGACCAGTCTGGATTTTCAGCCCAACCTGTTTCAGATATTGCATCAACAATATCATCCTTTGTAGCTTCACCTTTTTGATAATCATCAATTGTTTTTCTAACATTTTCATAATGAGGTTTAGTTTCTACCCAAGTATAAAATTTTTCAATACTTTCTGATGGAACTTCAAACCTAGCTACTCTTGTGTTATCACCTTTAGCTTTAATAAAATTATCATCTTTCTCTGCAATTATATTAAAATAATTATTTCCTTCTTTAAAAAATCTTGATGTACCATATCCAGTTTCTTCTATAGCAATAGCTAATAAAATATCAGATGGTATTTTTTCATCAACATTATTTTGATAAATTGTAGATGCTGTTTCTAATAAAAACTTTTTCTTTTCAGGTGTTAAATCAGGTAACTTAATAACCTTTTCTACCTTTGGTTTTTGTTTAGGCATTACAGTTTTATCAAATGCTTTATCTACTTGAGCATTTACATTTGTTGCTAGTGTTCCCGCAACAACTGCAACCTTAGCCGCATCTTTTATATTCATATTTTTATTCCCCTCTTTTGATATTTCTTTTTGCATTTGCTGTAATGAAATTTCTTTACCTTCTTTATTTGTATATGTAGGAAATCCTTCAGTCATATTTTTCTCAGCTTCTTTTTTAATTTCAGCTTTTGATAATTGAGGTTCACTTTTTTCTTTTACTAAATCTATTTCTTGTTTTTCATTTTCAACTAATTGATTATTAATATTAGCTAGACCTAATGTTGCTATATCTCCTGTTTGTAATTTAAGAGGAGATAATTTTCCACCCTTAATAGGTACAGTATCTCTTATAGTTTCTCTACCCCATAATGTTTTTATCCAATTTTGCCATTCAGGAAAAGGTGCTATGTCTTGACTAAATTTTCTTAATGCTTTTTCAAAGTCTCCTAATAAAGCTGATTGAACAACTTCACCTGCACCTCTTGCAACTTGAAAAGCTGGAGCAAACTGATACCAAGGTTCTCTTGAGCTTGGACCTACAGTTTTATTAATAAATAAATCAGGTAAATATCCTTGCATTCCTGATAATCTAAATGCTTCAGCAAACCATCTTTCAGTATCAGGACCAAAATCTGTAACAACTTCTCCATACTTAGCAAATTCTCTTAAACCTTGGATACCACCATATATTGGTATAGCTGCTAATACTTTTATTAAAGTTTTAGTATTTCCATTTTCTATTCTTTGTAAAATTTTATTTGTTTGTGCAGACTTAGCCATAGCCCAAGACATAAACTGACCCATTAATCTTGCCCATGGATTTTGACTTTGTGTAAATAATAATCTATTAGAGACTTGTGGTATTAACGCATCTCTATTTGATGTTGTTATTCCTGCTCTGTTTAATGCTTCTTTAAATGTAGAATTTTTTATAGCTTCTTCTATAGAATTAGTTTCTGCCATTCTTAAAGCTGTTTGAGGTTTAATATTATATCTAGATAAATCTTGTACAACTTTTAAACCTTTACCTTTATCTATAGGTATATTATTTTTTACCATCTTAGCTAAAGATTTTGATAAACCATATGCATCACCTGCACCTACATTGTAAGCAAATCTTCTAGCAAAACCTGTTAACCATTCTAAACCTAAAAATTTAAATGCATAATTATTAGTTTTTTGAGTAAAAGTTTCACCCATCCAACTAGTATTAGTAATAACATTACTTGAATCAACACCCAATGGTTTTAATAATCCTTGCCTAATTTCATTTGTAATACCTAAATTTAATTCTTTAGCTATACCTTCTTCTCCTGAAATTGTAAAAGCTGTTTTAATTCCTCGTTGTCCAACAACAGGTAAAGCTTTAAACCAAGAACTAAATTGTGCTGAGTTTTGAAAAGGTTGAACAATATCACCTAATGATGATATAGTTACTCTACCTAACATATTTAAATTAGATAATGTAGAAAGTATTGCAGCACTAGACCTCCATAAACCATCAACCTGTTTTCCATATCTATCAAAATATGCATCAATAGTATCTGCTAATAATGTTCCTTCTTTAGCCGCAGCCATATTTGCTTTCTCAGCAGTAAATCCTAAGTCTTCATATTTCCTTTTTATTTGTTCAAAAAAAGGTTTTAATAATTGACCATTCTCTCCAAACTGTCTAGTAAATGCAATTGACTTCATAGATTTATTAACTATATTAGTTAATATACTTGCAGCATCATTTACTAAATATCCATTTTTTTCTAATACTTCTTCTACTAATTTATATGGACCATTTAAACTTCTTTCTTGTGATATATGTTCACTTATTGGTGTATAAACAAACTCTTTACCATATTTACTTTTTGTAACACCTGGTATTTTTCTACTACCAGTAAATATTTCAGCTAATATTTCTCTATTAAATACAGAGTCAGTATTATTTCTATGTCCTTGAAAATAAGTTTCAGCTGCCTTTTTAGGGTCTTCATATTTTAAAGATTTAAAGATACCTTCTAATGTTTTTTTAAATGCATCAGGGTTTGTGTTAATTTTTTCCCAATTAAATACTCTTGGAAAATAATCCTGAATTTCTGTTTCAGAAAAGAAACCTGCATCATTATAAACTTTTTTAAAATCTTCTAAATAATTTTTTATACCTGTAGCTAATTCTTCTACTTTTGCAGGTGTATCTTTTGTTAATTGTTTTCCTCTAACAATAGAAATAGCAGCAACTTGTTCTTCTGCTGTATAAGGTTTAACTAAATTATATGCTTTAGTTGTAAATTCTCTACTTAATCTATCAGCATTTGCCACAACTGATTTTTGAGATACAGATGAATCTATTGTTTCTAATAATAATTTTCCTACTTGTTCTGTTGCTCCTCCATAAGCTTCTAACTTAGTAGATGATGTTGAAGCTGTTAATGCTCTTATTTCTTGTAATGTATATTTTGTTGCTTCACTATCTATAATTCCTAAAATTTTATTCTTATCACCTAATACAAATTTTTTACTTCCTTGTATATATTTTTGTGTAGCTCCCATTACAGCTCCTGCTGTAAACCAATTCATTAACTTAGTGTCTTCATCACCAAATAAAACACCAGCTGTTAATCCTGTAGCACCACCAATCAAAGGTTTAACACTTACTGATAAAACATTTCTAACAGCCCAATCAATATTACTTTCAGTTGCTCTTAGTTTTTCTAAAATAAGACCATCTCTTTTTGCAATTAATTCTGCATATTTTTTTATTTTAGGTTGCTGAGTTTTATAAATTTCTGCTTTATTTTTTTCTAATGTTTTAGTAGCTTCATTAAGTTTACTTCTTATACTCATAATTTGTTTACCTATTGACTCTTGTCCTACCATTCCTGGTACATTAGGTTTAGGTTTTTTCCCACCTCTTAATTTTCTAAGTTCAATAAGTGTATTTTCTTTATCAAGTAATGTTTTTTCTAATATTTTAAATTTAGAAGTTTCTGCTGATATAGGAGCAATAAAATTAGTATTAGACCATTTAATAATATTTTCACTAGCTTTAACAACTTCTTTATCGTTAGCTACATTTCTTAAACTTTTTAATTGAGGGACAGTTATATTTGAATTATTTGCAATTTTGTTATCAAGATAAGTTACAACCTCATCTACTTGTTTTTGTGTAGCTTGTGGTGCAAACTTTTTAAATATTTTTGAAACAGCTGGACCTATAGGACCTAGTGCTGTACCAATCGCACCAGCCACACCAACCTTTCCAAAATCTATTTCTCCTGTTGTAGCTAAATCTCTTAATGCAACATCGGCTGATATTGTTACTCCTCCCATTAACGCAGCCATCTTATAACTCTTCAAAGCTGCTCTTCCCCAAGGAGTGGCATATGCTAAAATAAATCCAGGGTCAAGAACAACTGTTGCTATCTCTCCTGCCTTAACAATAGCATCATCATCATACTTTCCTGTTGCAAATTTCCAATGTTCTTTTTGAATATCTTTTTGTCTTAAAGCTTCATTTTCTAAAATATAATCTTTAAAACCTTTTTCATCATCAAAAATATCTTGGACTTTTGCTTTTCCAATTCTATAAATGTTTCCTAAAATTTGAGTATTCTTATCAAATGCATATTCTAATTTTTCTAAATTAGATACTTTAATATCTTCTCCTCCTGTAAAACTAATAGGTTCTTCAGTAGGTTCTACTTCAGTTACTGTTGATATTGGTTCTAAAGAAAGATTAATTTCTTCTTCTTGTTCTTGCTTTGTAGGTGAGATAATCTGAATTGATTGTTTTTCAGATTGTGAGAGAGGAACACCACCTGTGAAAGTTTCTGATGACATTTAACTTCCTATTAATTAGATTTTATAGGATTTTGATTTCCATATTGATTATTGGATTGTATGTTGCCCATGTTACCTTTAAAGTTACTAAATGCTCCTATAATTTTTTGATTATTTTTAGAAACTTGTTTTTGCATATCTTGATATGTTGTTTCTTTTGCTTGTGGTTTTGTTGTGTTTGTTTTAGCTTCCCAAATATCATATGCTGCTTTTATTTCTTTGGGTAGTTTATCTGCTTCATTATTTTTTTTAATAATATCAAATGTATATTTTTTATTACCATCAGAAAAAGCATCACCTGTAGGTAGTAATACAAATTTAACTTTTTGATTTACATCTTCTTTAGAAGGTGTAGTTTTTTCAACAGGAATAGAAGTTTGAGATTCTTCCATTGATGCTTCTTTAGATAATAAAGTTTTTAATTCATTAACTAAACTTGGTTGTTTATTTTCAATCAATTGTTGTATGTTAGAAAATTGTTGATTTTCTGGTAAGTTACTATCTTTATAAAGTTGTTTAACTTTTGTTTTTAAAAATTCTTGATATACTTGCGATGCTTTGCCTATATCAATATCAAAAACTTTACCATTTATTTTTGTTTGATTATTTATATTAACAACATTCAAAGGTACAATTGTAATTAAATCTTTATTACTTTCCCATGAACCTCGACCTGTTTCAATTTTAGATTGTCTAGTTAATAAAATATTTTGCACTTGTTTATTAATTTCTTCAGAGTTAATAATATTAACTAAATCAGATTTTTGTTTAGTAACACCATTGTATAATGCTGTTGCGTTATTTGATTTTAAAATTGAATCATAAGCTGATTTATAAGTATTTAAAAAACTTATAGATGCACTATTCATACCTTTAATCTCACCTTTTTTCTCATCAAATTCAAAATTTAATTGAGTGGTAAATCCTAAATTATTACTTGCACCAACAAAGTTAATTAAATTATCTTTATTATTTAATGAATCAAAACTAGCTGCTTTTTGCAATGTACTAAATTCTGTTTCATATTCTGGAGTTGGTTTTCTTAATTTTCTAACACCTTGTTCTAATGGAATACCTGCATAACTTTCAACACCATCAGGAGTTTCTTCTTTAACTATCTTAGCAGCTTTCATTTGTTCATCAATACTACTATTTATATCCTCATTGACAGTTGATTTTCTTCTAAGTAATTTATTAATTAAAAAACTATCACCTTGTGCTTCTTCAATTTTATCTGCAAATGTTTTATTAACAAGTGCTGTATCAGCAAGAAATCTATTATCTATATCTGCTCTGTTATCTACAAGTTTATAATCTCTAGTTGTATTAATATTAGAAACCATATCTAAAAAACCTTCAGGGTCAACTTTTTGTAAAGCATTAAACTTTTCAACACCTAAAGAATTTAATAAATATTGTTTAGCATAAGAATCTTTATCTATAGCACCCTTCTCAGCTAATACATTTAATTTTTTAATTTCATCAGATTTTATTTTTTCATCATTATAATTTTTAATTTGTTGTGCATATTTATCTTTACTTATAGCAATAATCATTTCTCTATTTGATGCTAATTCTTCTTGTCTATTTTTTAAATTTTTTTCAGTTAACTCTCTATCTCTTTTAATAGCTCCTGATGCAAAATTTCCAATATCTATTAAACTAATTGCCATATTATTCCTCTATATTTTCTTCGTTTAAATTTTCTGTAGCTGCCTCAACTTTAACTGGTAATTCTTTTTCAATTCTAGATAACAAACTACTACTAACTGATTTTTTACTAGGTTCTCTTTTAATCTCAGACTTAGGCATTTCTTTTTCATCCATATCAATTGGTGTTATATTATCATCAGGAATCATTGCATCAACATCTTCATCTTCACCATCATATAAAACATAATCTTTTATTTCAGCATAATCTGCAATTGCAATTAATAAATAAATTGTAGGTTCAGCTAATAATAACATCATATCAGTAGTAAACTGTCCTTCTGTATATCCTTTATATAATATAACTTGTGCAACCTCATCTAATGGAATACCCTCAGAAATAATACCAATAAGTTTTCGTAAAGTTTCTGGCTCTGTTAATTCTAAATAAACAGCCATCATTGCTTCTTCATTATTAGAATACCTAGGAGGTCTCTCCCATGCTTTTGGATTATCTGGTGAACTTGTTAAAGATTCTCCTGGAATTGGAGCATTGAAAGGATTAACTCCTACTTGCTCAAATTGATTTTGTTTTATTTTCTCAGCCATTATTTTTTCTTTTTAGGAAAACCAGCTTTCATATTAGCATAAGCTTTAGCTGATATTGTTGATTTAGATTTAGGTCTTGAAATATTTTTTTTCTTTCTTTCGTTTATATTTTCGTATAAGCCAGGTCTTTTTTTATTTTTCATATTTTCCTTATTTTTGTTAAACTATTAGATTCATATTTCTATAGTATGTTGATAAATTATTATAAGCAGCATCACCATATACTCTTCTTACAAATTCTCCACCTTGAGAACCAGTTATATCTGTACCACTATAACCTGATGTTGAAGTTTGAAATGTCATATCTGTAGGTAAAGCTGAGTAAGGTTCTGCATAATCAGTTTTAGGTTTTGTAAAATCTTTTACAAATTCAAATGCAGTTTTTTTAGTTGCTTTCATTAATTCAGAACTTTTGTTCTTAATTGGTTCACTAGAAAATGTTGCATCTCCAGTATATCTAAAACCACCTTGACCATTATCAAGATAATCACCTGTTTGTTTCAAGTCTCCAATTTCAGTTTGTACTTTATATTTTCCTGTACCTGTAATATCCATATCACCAACAGGAATTTCATAACTAAATTGTTTTGTAGCTAAATTATTTTCAACCCAAGAACCAATTTGTTCATCATTAACATATGTTCCTAAACTTTTTGCTTTTGCAACAGAATCATTAAACATTCTTGTAGCATTAGGACCAAATCCTTCTAATCTTTTTTTATAAGCAGAATTAATTGTATCAGTTATAAGATTGTCTGATTGAACTCCAGCAGCATTTACTTTAGTAAAAAATCCTGTAGGTTGTGATAAAGTTTGTTTACCTATATCAGCTGCAGTTAATGTACCTCTTTCAATTGCAGCAGCTGCTTCAGTACTACTCATTGTTCCTATACCAGGGTCGCCTGCTGAATAAAATTCTATAGTACCTTCTTTTCCTGTTAAAGGTTTTGGAGTATATTTTTTAACTGTATCTTTTGCTGTTTGAAATAAATTTTTAGCACCTTCAGAAATTGCTGAATATTTATTTCTAATACTTTGTGGTGCAAATTTTTTAAAACCTTCAGATATAGAATTAGTAATAGTGTTATAGCTTTTAGAAATTCCAAGATTAAAAGCTTGATAACCAGTTCTAATTGAATTACCTACATTACCAATTGCTTTAAGAAAAGTAAATTGACTATTCATAGCACTTGTGGTTAAAGTACTTAATCCTCCTAATGCGTATGGCATAGCGATAGCCATAGCAATAGAACCTAATGGTCCAAGTTTTTGATTTAATTTTGAAACACCACGCATAGTTGCTTTACCAACTTTTGCAATTCCTTTAGCTACACTTTTAAAAGCTTTACTTACAGGTTTTGTTACTGCTTTGGCTACTGTTCTTACTGCTTTAAATACACTTCCCATATTATTTACCTTTAATTAAACTTTCTTTTTCCTGTTTTAATTTTCATCTTATTTATTCTTTTTATTTTTAAACCTGATTTATTTGTTCTTATCCAATTTATAATTTTATCCTCACCTATATCATTAGACAATCTATTTATAGTCCACTTATAAATTTCTTTTAATTTATTATTAGCTGTATTAACTGTTTCTATATGCCAACAATTTATACCACTATCCCAATCTAAGTTTTCTAAAACTCCTGTAGTTAAAAATCTTTTTTCTACAGTTGGACTTAAAAATGCCCAGTTAGTAAATGCATAAGCAATACCTGTATTATCATATCTAAATATATTATATTGATTTAAAGATAAAGATGGTATGATTGCTCTAGCAATATCTTTATCAGATAAGTAATTATATTTAGGATAACATCTATATAATCTTATTATATCTATTATATCAGTATTATTGACCATTGTCAATACTTAATTTTTACTATTTAATTTTACTCCAAATATCAATTGCAAATCCACCAAGAGTTTTAAGAGTTTCTGCTCTACCTTGGTCAGCTGCAGCTTCATTTCCTAATGCTGCTATTGCTAAATTTGTTTGTCTTTCTTGTGCATTTTGTGATGATTCATATTCCCACTTAGCAGCATCTCTCATTTCTTGCCATACAAAAGATAAAGCTTGGTTACTTAAATTAAATGAATTCATAGCATTAGCTTGGTTAACAGCATTAGTTCCTGCTGTATTAGCTGTATTTAAATTTCTTCTCCAGGTAACATTTGCTTGTTCAATTGCTAAAGAGTTTTGTGTATTAAATTGATTTCTATTATAATTTAATTGTTCATTAAATTGTGCTATTTGTGTGTTTAAAGTTTCTTGCAATCTTTGTGCTTCAAGATTATTATTTTGATTTAATGATTCAATTCTATTAGCTTCACTAATATTATATTGAGTCATTGCATCATTTCTTGCAGCATTTTGAGTATTAATTGTAGCTGCTAAACTTTCAATAAATTGCTGTGTTTGATTATCACTTGTTGCATTAAACTGAGCAGCAGAATTTGCAGCGGCTTGGTCAGATAACATAGCCTGTTGTCTATTCTGTGTATTTAATACTTCAGTTTGTTGAGCATTTGTTAAGTTAGCCATATCCATTTGTAAAAATGATTGAGCATTTAATACAGCTTTTTGTTGAGCATTAGACAAATTAGCCATATCCATAGTTGCCAATTGAACAGCATTCTGCATAGTAGCTTGTTGAGTATTAGATAAGTTTTGTAATTCAAATGTTTTAAATAAATTAGAATTTGAAATTACTGCTTGTTGTTGATTGTTTAAATTTAAAACATCAAAACCTGCAATAGTTTGTGCATTAGCTAAAGCTGTTTGTTGTCCAGCATTTAAATTTGCTAAAGACATTTGCTGTTGTAACTGTGCATTTGTTAAACCAGCTTGTTGTAAGTTTGCTAAGTTTGCTAATCTAACTTGTTGTTGTTGGTTTGCAGAAGCTAAGATAGCTTGTTGTGCATTCATTGTATTAAGCTGATTTAATTCCTGAGCAAATTGTCCAGTCATCATTTTAGCTTTCATATCATTCTCAGCATTAACTAATTGAGTTTGAAAATTTTGTTGTGCAGTAAGAACAGAAGCTTGTTGTTCATTACTTAAATTTTGTGATGCTCTTTGTTGTAATGCTGTAGCATTTGATTGAGCAATAGGTAATGCATTTTGTATAATTGCATTTACCAAAGCATCTCTACCAATTGTAGATTTACTTAAACCTCTAGCTGCTAAATTCTTTTCAACATTTTCAACAGCACCTCTAGCCCATGCAGGTATTTGACCTGTATCAATACCATCTAGTAAAGATGTAATTTGTGAAGATACTAAAGCATCTGTTGGTAATGAAGCAACTGCAGCTTGTACTGAAGCAGGTTGTTGCATAATTGTTGCTGTAACTTGAGCAGGATTAGTTCCTACTGCAGCTTGAATATCAGCAGGTAATGTAGCTGTTTGTCCTGCAACTGTAGCAGCAGTACCTTGTATTACTTGAGCTAAAGCTCCAGAAGATAATTGTCCTTGAGCAGCCTGAGCTACTGCAGAGCTTGTAGGAGCTGCTGTAGCACCTGTAGCTAAACCTGTTAATGTTCCTGTAACTGTTCCTACTTGTGCAGCAGTACTAACAGCACCTTGTGCTGCTGTAGCTTGTTGTGCTGTTCCTGTTACACCAGTCATTTGAGCAGCAGTTAATTGTGTAGGAGCAGCTGCTTGAGTAGATACTCCAGTTGTTGGAGCAGAAATTTGTTGACCAGTAATTGTAGTAGCACCTACCGCAGTTGGTGCAGCCATTGTTGTACCTGTTAATAATTCATCAGCTTGTACAGCTTGTGGTGTATATTGTTGTGTGGCAGCAGTAGCTAATTGTGGAGTAGCTACTTGAGAAGAAACATATGTATCAATTGATTTAGAATTAGTACCTATTGTTTGTTGTGATGGTTGAGAAGCTGTAGGAATATTTTCAAATGTTCTAGCTTCATCACCTGTAGCAAATTTTTGTCTATTTTTCATTTTTATTCTTTTAACTTTTTTTATCATAATTTATATATTACTTACTAAAATAATTAAATGCACTAGCTACTACACTTGCCAATGCTACTAATATCCAGATAGCTCCTTTTCCTTTATTAATATCAGCACGAAGAGATTTGGTTTCGGCTTTTAATTCCTTAACCTCTCTAACTAAAAAGTCTATTTTGACTTCTGTTGCTGATTTAG